>PPYE01482766.1_pt1 | contig 122183 bp, 130 predicted proteins | sample 1559881 | NCBI WGS metagenome assembly PPYE01 (sample SAMN08240022, study PRJNA423297) | Human gut metagenome, whole genome shotgun sequencing project.
ATAAAACCATATAATTTGTTTTCCGGGTTCAATTTCTTGATACCGTCGAACAAACCGGAGATTACATTGTGTCCGCCCGGAGCCTGACCACCGGAAAGAATTACACCTACGTTCATAGCGGGAAGAGCAACAGCTTCACCAGCTTCGAATGTAATCAACGGCATTCCATACGTGTTCGGGAATAATGCTTTGATAGCTTCCTGATCGGCTACAGATTGAGTAGCAGCACCTGCTACGGCCTTAACAGCTCCTGATGCCAATGCTTTCGGAAGTTTGGGCTGATAAGCAGCCCTTGCGATTTGCAATGCACTTTTAGTCATTTTCTTTAATTTTTTATTTAAAGGTGTTAGTAAGTTTCTTGTCAAACTTGAAAAGCGTTGCAAATTTCGCACTTTTTTCCGAATTATGAAAATTCTTCTGTTGTTGTTTTTAAGACAAAAGGAAGAAGAAAGAAAAATTAAGGCTACCTCCCGGTGCGGGAGATAGCCTTTACGTTTTCTTCAATGAGTGAATCGATATGATAATTCTAGGGATTTTGTTCCCAGCCTCCACCAAGAGCCTTATAGAGTTGAACTACCGCAATCAACTCATCACGGATAGCATTACTCAACCCAATCTGTGCATCAAAATATCCACGTTGGGCATCCAATACATCCAGATAATTAATGACTCCATTGATGTATTGCAGTTGTGCCAGGTCCATATAGCTCTTGGCCGAACGTTCCAAATTGGCACGAAGTTCATACACTTCCTTGATCTTGTTGAAATTGACAATTGCATTACGTGTTTCCTTGAAAGCTTCCAGTACGGCTTTTTCATAACTATGTACTTCAGCCTCATAAGCTGCCTTTTTTGCTTTCAATGCCGCACGGTTCTTTCCCCAACCAAAGATCGGAGTCAGCAAAGCTCCTTCCATTACTGCATAGGGAGATTTCAAAAGTTCCGACAAAGAAGTACTTTCACTACCGAAACCACCTGTCAGGGCAAGACGCGGGAACATATTTGTATAGGCCACTCCCACTTTCGCATTGGCAGCAATCAATTTCTGCTCTGCCTGACGGATGTCGGGACGACGTTCCAATAATGTAGACGGCAATCCAACAGGAAGTGTTTCCGGAGAATTGAATTCCTGAAGCAAACGGGAACGGGCTATCTTATTAGGATATTCACCCGCAAGATAGGCAATATCGTTTTCTTTCAGGGAGATTTTACGTTCGAGGTCAGGAACCAAAGTTGCCGTACGCGCCAACTCCACCTGCGCCTGCCGATAGGAAGTCTCGGAAGTCAATCCGCCGGCAAACCGGATACGCGCCAAACGTACTCCTTCTTCACGGGCTTTCAATGTTTGCTTTACAATGTCCAATTCTGTATCTAAAGCAACCAATTCATAGTAAGCCTGTGCCACTTCAGCAACAATCGTCATCCGCAATGCGCGTTGCGCCTCGATAGATTGCAGATACTCGGCAATACTAGCCGAACGTGCCCAACGCAGATTTCCCCAAAGATCAAGTTCCCATGAAACGAGAAATTGTGCTTCAAAGGTCTCTGATCTCTTGAAAGCATCTCCTCCATGATTTTCGAGTTCACGTTCTGCCGTTACTTTTCCTTTGATATCCGGAAGTAACGCAGCGGTGGAAATACGTTTCTGTGCTGCCATTTCTTTCACACGGGCAGCGGCAATCAACATATCCTTGTTGTGATCCAGTGCACGTTCAATCAGGCTTCTCAAGGTAGCATCCGTATAAATATCCCTCCAGTCCTGATCGCCGAAGCTGATCGAGTCTTGCGCTCTTTCCAAGCTGTCGGGCAAATGAAGATCAGGACGGACATAGCTTTTCCCTACCTTGCAGGAAGTCAAGACTCCGGCAAGTAACAGAATAGCAATATATAGTTTCTTTCGTTTCATTATTTCTTATGTTTTAAAATTTTCGACTTTGTTTTATACACCATCACAAAGAAGAACGGCACAAGAATGATACCGAATACAATGGCAAATATCATTCCGAAAAATACACCTGTACCAATTGCCTGCCGGCTTGCCGACCCCGGACCGCTTGCCAATACCATCGGAAGCATACCGAGTACGAATGCGAGAGAAGTCATCAGAATCGGACGGAAACGCAATTTGGCCGCGTAGATAGCCGACTGCACCAGGTCTTCACCTTTATCTACCTGTACTTTTGCAAACTCTACAATCAAAATCGCGTTCTTAGCGGCAAGTCCCACCAACATTACCAGACCAATCTGGAAATAGACATCGTTCTCCAATCCGCAAACCCAGACTCCTAAATAGGCTCCCAAAGCGGCAACAGGTAAAGAGAGCAACACGGCAATAGGCACCGTCCAACTTTCGTATTGTGCAGCAAGGAAGAGGAATACGAACAGGAATACCAATGCCATCACCATACCTGTCTGACCTCCCGCCTGCTTCTCCTGATAAGAAAGGCCACTCCATTCAAGACCGATATTATCGGGAAGATGGTCACGAGCTATCTGTTCCATGATCTCCATCGCCTGTCCGGAACTATATCCCTGTGCAGCTGCTCCACGGATAACGGCCGTAGTAAACATATTAAAACGTTTAATACTTCCCGGTCCTGTGGTATAGGAGGCATTTCCTAAAGAAGTCAATGGTACCATCGCTCCATTGGAGGCTTTCACGAAGAACAGATTGATATTGTCTTTGTGTTCCCGGTAAGGAGCTTCCGCCTGAATGTAAACCTTATATATACGGTTGAACATATTAAAGTCGTTCACATACACCGAACCGGTATAAGCCTTCATGGTAGAGAACACATCAGCCAGTGGCACACCCAGCATCTTTACTTTGTCACGGTCTACATCGAAATAGAGTTGTGGTATTTCCGACTGCAAAGAAGATGACAGACCAGCCAGTTCTTTGCGCTTGGATGCGTAGTACATTAATGTATCTGCCGCGTCTACCAAATTATCGAAAGTGGCTTCTCCACGGGCTTCCAATTGCATTTCAAAACCTCCCGAGCTACCCAGTCCCGGAATAACCGGAGGAGTGGACAGATAGACTTTACATTCTGGATATTCCCTCAAATGTTTTTCCACCGTATCCATAATCTTCTCAATAGTGGTGTTCTTCCGCTCTTCCCAAGGTTTCAGGATCACCGTCAGTTCAGCACGTCCCTGGTTACTTCCAACACGCGGACTACTTCCCGTTACGTTCTGTATATATTCAATATATGGATTCTTTTCCAAATAAGCAATGGCACGTTCTGTTACGATACGGGTACGTTCCAAAGTAGCTCCTTCCGGCAGTTCCAATTCAATCTTGAAATATCCCTGATCTTCCACAGGCAAGAAACTGGTCGGAATAATGCGGTGAATCAGCATAATAGCGATCAATACCATACCAAAAGCACTCAAAACCCGGCGAGGATGCTTGATGGTGCGAGTTACAGCAGCCACATATTTATTGCTACCGATGCCCAGCCATTCATTAATCTTCCGGAATACAATATTCTTTTTCTTTCCATTATCCGGCTTCAGAATCAATGAACACATCACCGGGCTCAATGTCAGAGCCACTACCGTAGAAATAAGTACGGACACCACAATCGTCACCGTGAACTGGCGATACAACTGCCCTGTAATCCCACTTAAAAAACTAACCGGAACGAACACTGCCGCCAATACCAGTGATGTGGCAATCAAAGCACTAGCAAGTCCGTTCATCGCTTTCTTCGTTGCTTCGTATGGGCTTAGATGTTCCGTTTCCATGATATGCTCTACGCCTTCCACTACCACAATCGCATCATCCACCACAATACCGATGGCAAGAATCAATCCTAGTAATGTCAGTATATTCAGCGAGAAACCGAAAATCAACATGAATCCGAAAGTACCGATCAATGAAATAGGCACCGCTACTACCGGAATCAACGTTGCACGCCAGCTCTGCAAGGATAGATAAACCACCAATACAACTAATACCAACGCTTCAAACAACGTCTTATATACTTCATGAATAGATTCGGAAATATAGGTCGTCATATCGAACGGAATCTCATAGCTCAATCCTTCTGGAAAGTTCTTGCTAATCTCATCCATAGCCTCTTTGACCCTCTCGGCTACTTCCATCGCATTTGCTCCCGGCAACATATAAATGCCAAGCACAGCGGCATTCTCGCCGTTGATACCACTTTCCGTGTTATAGGAAGAAGCCTCCAACGATACACGCGCCACGTCTTTCAACCTGATAATAGATCCGTTGGCATTGGCACGCACTACAATATCTTCAAACTGCCCTACGGTAGACAAACGTCCTTGAGTCGTAATAGGAATGGTAATATCCAGTCCCTCTACCGGTTGTTGCCCCAATACACCGGCTGCCGATTCACGGTTCTGATCCTTCAATGCATTCTGTAAATCCTGTACGGTCAGCCCAAAGTTTGCCAACTTATCGGGTTGCGCCCATATCTGCATCGCATAATAGCGGCTACCGATATTAGATACACGTCCAACCCCAGGAATACGACGAATTACATCGAGCACGTTGATAGTAGCAAAATTGCTCAAATAAATTTCGTCGAACTTCGGATCAGTAGAAGTCAAACAAAGCGTCATCAACTGACTGGGAGCCTGTTTTTCTACCGAAATACCATTCTGAATGACTTCCGCCGGCAGACGGGATTCCGCCAGTTTCACACGATTCTGAATCTCAACGGCTGCCAAATCCGGATCGGCAGATACGTCAAAAGTAACCGTTGCCGAAAAACCTCCGGAGTTAGAACTGTTTGATTCCATATAAAGCATACCCGGCGTACCATTGATTTCCTGCTCAATCGGAGTGGCTACTGCCTGCGACACGGTAAGTGCGCTGGCACCCGGATAGGATGCGCTGATCTTCACCACCGGAGGGGTAATCTGCGGATATTGATCCACCGGAAGCATCGTCAGGCCAATAATGCCGACAATCACAATCACGATGGAGATTACAGCCGAGAAGACCGGCCTATCTATAAAAAAAGTAACTTTCATCGTTTATTCTCCTTTCGCGTTATCCTTCGTTCCGGTAGTGTTTTCTTTTACTCCGGTCACTTCATTTTTTGTCGTAGTTATACTGTCCCCAGCTTCGGCTTCCGGATCACTGACCCGTACTTTCATGCCCGGAGTCAACTTATGGAACCCTTCTACAACCACCATTTCTCCTTCTGCCAGTCCTCTTTCTACCACCACATTATTCCCGACTTCCGGTCCTAATTCGATAAAACGTTTCTCTACCGCATTATCTTTGCGCATGGTATAAATATATGCCCCACCCTTTTCGATGGTAACAGCTTTCATTGGAACAACGAGTGCTCCTTCACGAACATCCAGCAACAATTTCACCTTTGTAAACTGTCCCGGCAACAATACTTGTTTCGGATTCGGCATTTCTGCACGTACAGAGAAAGTACCAGTTTGAGGATCCACCTGCGGTTCGGCAAAATCCACGTATCCTTTGAATGGATAGACTGTGTTATCTGCCAATGTTATGGTAATATTGGGCTGCCAGGAACGGGTAGAATCCTGCTGTCCCAGATTAATATTTCTTTCTTTACTCTTCAGATAATCGAGTGCTGTCATACTGAAATCCACCAACACTGTATCACTCTTCACAATGGTAGCAAGCAATGATTTTCCTCCGGGACCGACTAACGTACCCAAGTCCACATTTCTTTCACTAATGTGTCCCGATAAGGGCGAACGAACAATGGTATAACCCAATTCCAGTTCAGCCTGTGCCAAATCCGCCTCGCTCATGGCTACCGTTGCCTCGGCACTTTCATAAGCGGCTTCCGCATTATCCAAGTCCAACTGGCTCGCAGCGTTCTGTTCAAATAACGGACGGATACGTTTTAAATCACGTTCCGCTTTCAAAGCCTGCGCTTCGTCTTTTTTCAATTGCGCTCTGGCTTTATCTGCTTTGGCACGATACTGGTCCTGGTTGATTACAAACAAAACCTGATTCTTATTGACATATGTCCCTTCGGCAAAAAGCATATTTTCCAGATAACCTTCCACACGGGCACGTACTTCGACGAACTGTTGGGCACGAATACGCCCCACATATTCCCCGTATATCTCTACGTCGTCTTTCACTACCGGTTCAACAATGACTGTCGGCATTTCCGGCGCAGCCTTCTGAGGTCGGGTCAGTATCCAATACACACCCAACACAACTACCATACACATAATAGCAGCAATGGTTCTCTTTCTCCTCAGTTTCAACTCATGTTTCGAAAAGAATAATCTCATATCGAATCTTATTATTTAAACTAAACAAATTATGCTCTACATTTGTATTATATTAAACATCAACACTAGACCATATCCTAATGAAAAAACAAATCTTTTCAACATTGGTTTTATCAATTGGCATCTTATTGCCTTTTTCTTTGCATTCTCAAGAGCAAAGGAAAAAGGTAGGTGTCGTTCTAAGCGGCGGCGGTGCCAAAGGAATGGCACATATCAAAGCACTGAAAGTAATTGAGGAAGCCGGAATTCCTATCGACTATATAGCCGGTACCAGTATGGGAGCTATCGTAGGCGGTCTTTATGCCATCGGTTATACTCCGGAACAATTGGACAGCATGGTACGGAAACAAGATTGGACATTCCTGTTGAGCGACCGTATCAAACGAAGTGCCATGTCATTGACAGATCGTGAGCGGTCTGAAAAATATACAGTCTCTATCCCTTTCACCAAAACTCCCAAAGATGCTGCTACCGGAGGACTCATGAAAGGGCAAAATCTGGCCAACCTATTTTCAGACCTCACTGTGGGGTATCATGATTCCATCAATTTCAATAAACTTCCCATTCCTTTTGCTTGTGTAGCGGCCAATGTTGTCAATGGAGAGCAAATTGTATTCCATGACGGAATACTCTCAACCGCTATGCGTGCCAGCATGGCTATTCCGGGTGTATTTACTCCGGTACGGCAAGACAGCATGGTATTAGTGGACGGCGGCATTGTAAACAACTATCCGGCAGATGTTGTGAAAGCCATGGGAGCCGATATTATTATCGGAGTAGACGTGCAGAATGCTTTGAAGAAGGCTGACAAGCTCAACAGCGTCCCCGATATTCTGGGACAGATTGTAGACATCACCTGCCAGTCTAACCATGAAAAAAATGTAGACCTCACAGACACTTATATCCGTGTCAATGTGGAGGGATATTCATCCGCCAGTTTTACCCCGGCTGCCATCGACACTCTGATGCGAAGAGGCGAAGAAGCGGCTAAAGAACAATGGAATTCGTTGCTTGCCTTGAAAAAGAAGATAGGAATAGCCGAAGATTATACTCCGAAGCAACATGGCCCTTATTCTTCTCTTTCCAATGCACGCACGGTTTATGTGACGGACATCTCATTTTCCGGTGTAGAGGTGGATGATAAAAAATGGCTGATGAAGAAATGTAATCTGAAAGAAAACAGTGACATTACCACTCAACAAATAGAACAGGCCTTGTATCAATTACGTGGTAGTCAATCCTATTCCAGTGCCAGCTATACGTTGAAAGAGACTCCTGAAGGTTATCACCTCAACTTCCTGTTGCAGGAAAAATATGAAAGAAGAATCAATCTGGGCATCCGTTTCGATTCGGAAGAAATCGCGTCTTTGCTGGTGAATGCAACGGCAGACCTCAAAACTCATATTCCTTCCCGCCTGGCTCTTACCGGTCGATTGGGTAAACGATATGCTGCCCGCATAGACTATACGCTAGAACCCATGCAGCAACGTAATTTCAACTTCTCGTATATGTTCCAATACAACGATATCAACATTTACGAGGAAGGTAACCGTGCCTATAATACAACGTATAAATATCATCTGGCAGAATTCGGTTTCTCCGATGTATGGTACAAGAATTTCCGCTTCGGACTCGGTCTGCGTTTTGAATATTACAAGTATAAAGATTTCCTGTTCAAGAAACCTGAAATCTCCGATCTGAAAGTGGAATCGGAACATTTTCTAAGTTATTTTGCCCAAGTGCAATATAATACTTATGATAAAGGACGCTTCCCTTCTAAAGGAAGTGACTTCAGAGCTGCCTATTCGCTTTATACGGATAACATGGCACAATACAACGACCACGCTCCATTTTCAGCATTGAATGCTTCGTGGGCAAGTGTCATCCCTGTGACCCGCCGTTTCTCCGTCATTCCTTCCATTTATGGACGTATCCTGATCGGAAGAGATTTTCCTTATCCGCTGCAAAATGCCATTGGCGGTGACGTACCCGGTTTCTATATTCCACAGCAATTACCGTTTGCCGGGGTCACCAATCTGGAATTGATGGATAACACCATCATGATTGCGTCTATTAAATTCAGACAACGTATGGGAGCCATTCATTATCTCACGCTGACGGGTAACTACGGGCTAACAGATAGTAATTTCTTCGATATATTGAAAGGCAAGCAATTATTCGGTGTTAGTGCAGGTTATGGAATGGACAGCATCTTCGGACCATTGGAAATATCGTTGGGATACTCCAATCAGACGGACAAAGGAAGTTGTTTTGTGAATTTAGGGTATTACTTCTAGTCAAATCTAGTCAAAAAGAATATAATAACACTCCAAGGAAGACAGATTTTAGCAATACTACTTCGCGTAATACAATATTTTCAAAAAGCAAAAGAGGAGACCGCTTCACAGTGATCTCCTCCCTCTATACTCTATATGAATATGCCCCAAAGGGTTTATTAAAAAAGGAACATATTCAAAAGGGTTTTATTAAAAATATTACATATCGATTCAATGAATCGTTTCAAATCATATCAACGATCTTCACAGACAGTTGATATTCAGGGAAATGTGCATCAAAATAAAATCTGATGCGTGGCCCCGATTAGGTAAAGATGTACCTCTGTACTTTTTCCTAATCGGCTAAGGCAGGGATTCAATGCTACAAACGAATCCAAGCCCCTTACTATAAAACATCTTAAATACTACCACCCTTACCGCCGCTATGTGTCGGATTATAAGTAACCGTCTTATATTGATGATCCGTTCCGGTATAACGAGTTGCTGTAATCGAAACCGTCTTGTTTTGACCATTAAACTTTACATTAGCCGTCAACGTGGTAGTACGAGCTTTTGCATAGCAAGTATAACTCATAGTGGTGTATCCGTTTACATTTACAGTGTTATAAACACGTTCAGTTTCCGTAATGCCAGATACCGATCCCATTAATGAGAACATACGAGTTTTCATGAAAGCAACCATTGCATTCACCGTTTTTGTATCGCTCTCACTAGTAGTAGCTCCTAATTGCGATTTAACTTCAGCAACAAGACCAGCATCATTCTTATCATAGTCCCAACCAGACTTTTCCTTATATTTCAGTTCAATACCAGTCACTGCTTTAGCATTCTCGCTATTATCACGACTAGCTTGTCCTAGAATATTAGTTGTCACAGTTTCATTACTAATCTTGCTGTATACTTTATTTTCTATAGCATAAGCAGAGAAGTGATCGACTTGGGCTGTATATGCAGTGACAGCTCCATTTTCTGTAGTAGAAGATATATTTTTAATTACATTTCCATCATTATCTTTTGCATCTCCCCATTCTCCTGTATCTGGATTCTGATAAGTAAGTATCATATCAGCATCAGCAAATGTTATTCCAGGGATAGGATTAGGAATAGAAATCGTAACATCATTTTTAAATTTCAAACCAGACGGTTCAAATTTAGCAGCAGCTAAAGGTATGCTTTTTTCTACATTTTGATTCACTTCTTCAGCCTTCACTTCAGTAGTCACTTCTGCAGGAGCAGGAACAAAGGTTGTTACACTAATGCCAACATTCCCATCACTAATAAGGCTTGCACTAGCTTCTGTATCAATTGCACCTGCCGGTATTGCCAATTCGACTTTCACGAGTGGTTTATCCTCTGCCACTGCTTCCGGAGCAACTTCTCCCGGATCTTCAATGGTAGTATTAGATTCACTATTATCCTCTACTTTAATTTCTTCTTCTGCAGTTACTGACACCGTTTCTTTCCGACTCTCCTTTGTCAGAGCCAGAGCTACCGTTACCACACTACGATTCTCTGCATTCTCTGCAATGACAACTGATGTTTTCTGTGAAAGATATCCATTAGAAGACGCTTCAATACTATAAGTACCTGTAGCACTTTCTGTAACAGAAAACTTACCATTCGAGTCGGTTGTGTAATTTTTACTACCCACTTTTACCTTTACCCCATTCATTGCTTCTCCCCCAGAAGTCACCGTACCCATAATGTAATACTCCACTACCGGTTTTGGAGTTTCAATTACTTCCCCTTCTGCCGGTTTCGGATCGTCATCATCATCGTGACAGGCTACTGTCGCAAAAGTTAACATACCCAAGGCTATCGCCATGGCACCCACATAAAACCATTTTACACTTTTCATAATGTTTCAATTTTGTTAAAAATACTAGTTAAAATATCAATCATGTTTCACTTCTCACTCGTTTTAATCAAATAATATCGAATATAATCCGGCTGCCAGAAATGTGAATTCTCTGCCGACTTAGGTTCAACACTATAACTTTCGCCCAACGAACGATGGGCATATTCATTCCCGCTACGCATATCATACTGAAAAGCAAAATATTCGGGAAGCATTACCCGTAGCAGATGTCGCTTGCGTTTCTTTCCCGGTAATGGAATAGAAAAGTTGAATCCTGCATTCGTTGCTCCATTTGTATACATACCATATATACCTACAATATATTCGCCGAAGTAGCGTGAAAGAGTTCCGCGTACTCCATAATCGCCATAAATAAAGCGATCTCCTTCTACTTTTACCAAGGTATTCACTTCCGGTATATAATATCCTACACTAATTTGTCCATTGACTCTTTTCCATTGACTCATTTTCCATTCGCTACCATAGAAATGAGCAGAACCGGTTATTCCTCCTCCACCTTCTACCGTCCACCGACCATTTGCCGAAAAATAGCTGATGCCTGCTGCAAGTCCCTGGCGGTCATTGGAGAAGCTACCGCCTGTGAGGTATCCTTTCCAATGATTAGCCAAGCGAAAATCCTGACGCAAAGCCATGAATCCCAAGCGAACGCAGTTCCACTTGCCATCTTCATTACTTACAATAGGCAAAGAAACCTGCATCCGTAGCGAGGCGCCTTTCCATAATTGCATTTCCACGGCAGGTTGCAACTCGAGAGCCGCTTTATACAACTTATAAGTTACATTATTGACTAACATCACGTTGGGATATACCACCAAATCGACCTTACCGAAAGAACTTTCTTTTCGTTTTACGCCTTTCAGCTGCCGTACAGCAGTTTCGGTAGAAGTAGTCATCCCCATCTTGCGATACACTTCATCCAACGCACATTCACCGGCTTGATATTTTTGAATCAATTCTGCAGGGATGGTTATGCATAATTGTGGTAAGGCATTATCTAATATAAGTAACTGCAAAGTCGGTATTTCCGGTATAGCGACCAAATGACGTATGGCAATACCGATTCCATTATAAATCCCCCTATAAGCAGAGGTCTCAAAAGCCGCAGTTATCGTGTCCCTTTTCTCCACAACTGAAATATTCTCCATATCCAACTCTTTCAGTGTCTCACTCACACGAACTGGCTGTGCCTGTAACAAAGAAATACCACAGAGAAAAACAGCGGTCGCACTAACAATCCTTTTCATCTTCTTTTAATGCATTAATGTACATTCATACCGCAGACCGGCGGAAACACATGTAAATTCGCGAGTAAACACATTGACGGACAAATGCTTCCAAAAGCGCATGGCAGCACCCATATTCCATCCACGCGTATCATATTCCACCATCAACTTCAATTCTTTGCAAAAAGAAGGCGTATAGCGGACACCTCCGAAAGGTCCTTTATTAAATACACGACAATCACCTTGATGAATATACCATCCGGCCGTTACAGCCAATTGGTCTCCCGAACGAAATCCGATAGTCTTTGTCAACACACCATAATAAGCTCCCCAATACGGAGTCTTCTTCTCCGTCAAAAGATCATCTCCACCAATCACAACAGCTGGGAAATAGCGACTTTCTTTTAGCGGACGAATACGAATCGTATTAGAACGGTCCTGATTATGATACCCCGTTCTGCCTGTTAGAAATAGAATACTACCTTTTAATGAAATAAATGGTTTATTCCTAAAAGCTGCTTTAGTTTGTTTCATCTTTATTTGTATGTTATACTTTTAAATAGAGACATTCTCAAAGTTTTGATTAATCTACTATTTTTACCTTATATAATTCTGTTACTTCTTAGGTAACAGTAAACACACAATCGAGACCAACCGGAATGAGAACAGAGAAAAACATCGACAATTACAGTGAGAGAAGAGCTTTTGCCTTTAGCGAAGGGGAAAAATCTTTTTAAAACAGGACATATAAATCATTGGGCATGAAGATATAATTATTTCATGTTCGGATTTTTTTTTGCCGTATGCATCAGATAAAACGAAAAAAAATGGGAGAATATTTGTTTGCTATTTATATTTTTGTCTATTTTGTGTGGTTTTAATAGATTTGTGCCCCAACGATTCACTTATCATTTCAATAGAAACTCCGCGGTATTTGGCAGTAGTGGCCCAAGAATGTCGGAAAGTATATGAAGTGACAGGCGAATTTAAGCGCAACGCTCTCGCCAAATCCTTCAAACAATTATTAAATCTACGAAGAGCAGACTGATATTCCTTATATGCTTTTTCATCTTTTCGCTTCTTATCACTATGTAAAATATCGAATAAATAGTCGGGACAATCAGGAAGAGCAGGTTTATTGCTTCGAAGCTGATTCATCATCTCCTTTGCACTTTCGAGAATTTCCAGGTTCATTGGTGTTTTAGTCTTGATACGATTATATTGAAGCACATTCCGGTCTAAAGCCGACTTCTCTAAATGCGCCAAATCTGCGAATGACATTCCACAAAACTGAAACATTAAAGCGGCAATCGTCTGCGTACGACGCAAACGTTCGGATTTCGGGTCCTCATATAGAAGTTTGTGTAACTCGGTCACAGGCAATGCTTTCTTTTGCCGGATATCCACGCCTGTATAAACATCATGAAACAACCGGGGAACATAAGGGGCACTTCCCGCTTCTACTCCCCGATTGTAGATACTACGAAGCATACGCATATAAGTAGAAATCGTATTGAGCTTTAATCCGGACTCGTAAAGATGCTGTCCATAGCAACGTAAACATTCCCGCGTGACTTGCCTGAACGATATGTTCAATGTTCCACAAAACTTACTAAAAGAAAAAAGAGCATTCTTATAAACATGAGCGGTAGAATATCGCCCTTCTTTCCGCAAACGCTCAATGTACGCTCCGGCACATTGGCTAAATCCATTTTTATTCATCTTTTGCATCACTAGTTATTTTAGATTATACAATAATAAGAGAAAGAACAAAAGTAAGCTACTTTATGATTTCAACCAATATAAAAAAAGAAAAGTAAAAGAAAACCTTCACTCACGTGGAAGTTATTCTTTTACTTTCCTATAACTTAATGAACAAACTTAATAATCAACCTTTGACTTAAATATCTTAAGTACGTATCACAAACATAAAATTATCCTTTCTTAAAGTTTGAAAGGCATCATCTTTAAATATACCCGATAATCCTTTATCATTCCCGTCTTGCCGGCTTCCGCTCTTGGCAAATAAGAAAATCCCGTCACTACCTTATCCTCACCAAGATTAATCACAATCTGATGTGGAAATTTATGTTTAGCAGCTGAAGAATAACTAGTATGCCAGAAAGTAGACTCCTGTAAGTCAAACACGTTCGTTGCAATATTATTTGCCTCTTCAGTTTCTTCACTATCTGCATAAATAACCTTCCAATGCTGGCGTGACAATGGTTTACCATCGGCTCCTAACAATTCCAACTCTGCAATAGCTGCAAAATCTTTTCCATCATGAGCATTCAATGCTTCGAGACAGAAGAAACGAGTTTCCACTTCCTTTCCGAATTTCACATGCTGCCAACCGTTACCGGATTTGAAAGTACCTACATAAACAGGTTCTTCCCCTGTTAAATCCAAATTTTCACCGACCTTACGATGTGCATAGGCAGCACCGTGTACACGCAGGTTATCAAGAATAGGTTGTTGCAATCCTTCCATCTGTGGTTGTACAGGACCAGCCATATCCAATATAATCACTTCGTTCTCCCCTTTTTTCAACCAGCATCCCGGCACATATAAGGTTTGTTGTGGCCCGATTTCCCAGTAACGTCCAATAGCATAACCATTCACCCAAACCATGCCTTTACTCCAGTTAGTCATATTCAAGAAAGTATCACCTGTTTTGTCCAACATAAAGGTCCCTCGATAGTAGGCAGGATATTTTAGGGGATTATCCTGCTTCATAAATTCCTTATTTTGCGCAAAAGCATAATCAACCGGGATATTATAAACTTACCAGATTTACGCAGTATATATACAAAATGCAAACAACACCCAATAAAGTGATAATAAATAAGCTATAAATCAGTGTTGAGCGATGGCAGCAAGAGTCTATATCTGGATATATACCGCGATGGAAAGCGGACGTATGAATACCTCAAGATGTATATTATCCCGGAGACGGATAATAATGCCCGTAGGCAGAATCAGGCGACAATGGATGCCGCCAATGCCATCAAGTCGAAACGTATTATCGAACTGACCAGCAATGAGGCAGGAATCGTATTCCGTAAGGACAAGACTTATCTGTTGGACTGGATGAAGGTTTACATGGAAGCCCAAGAGAGTGCGGGCAAGAAAGACGGCAACCAAATCAAGATTGCCATGCGCATACTGAAAGACTATGCCGGAGAAATGGTCACACTGGATCAGATTGACGGGGACTTCTGCCGGGGCTACATCACTTATCTGTTGACGGAATATCATCCGAAAGGCAAGGACATATCAAACTACACGCTTCACAATTATTACCGTGCGTTGAACGGTGCGTTGAACTCTGCCGTCAGGAAGAAAAAGATGAAGGCCAACCCTTTCAACGAGCTTGAGAAGTCGGAGAAAATCCGTAAGCCGGAGAGTATGCGGTCGTACATGACCATCGAAGAGGTACAGGCGTTGATTGACACTCCTATGCCCCACGAGGAATACGAGATAGTAAAATGCGCGTATCTGTTCTCCTGCTTCTGCGGATTGCGCATCAGCGATATAATCAAGTTGAAATGGAAAGACGTGTTCGTTGACCGGGGACAGTACCGTTTGGCCGTGTCCATGAAAAAGACCAAAGAGCCTATTTACCTGCCCCTCTCTCCTGAAGCGTTGAAGTGGATGCCGGAACGTGGGGGAAAATCATCGGAAGATAATGTGTTCGACCTGCCGTCCGCCAATACAATCAGGATGCAGCTCAAACCTTGGGCGAAAGCAGCCGGAATCTCCAAGCGGTTCTCCTATCACACCAGCCGGCATACATTCGCCACCATGATGCTGACGCTCGGCGCGGATTTATATACCGTCTCGAAGTTGCTCGGTCATGCCGACGTAAAAATGACACAGGTGTATGCCAAGATTATCAACAAGAAGAAGGACGAGGCAGTGAATCTTGTAAACGGTTTGTTTCACTAATTGACGGCACTATGTGGTTCATGTCTAATTTACAAACATCAATTTATGGCATTGCTCCGGTTGTGAACGCAACCGAAGTTAATGCTTTCATCACATATTATAAACTCAAAAAGGTAAATCGACATGAAAAGACCTGAAGACGGCCTTCTCTCTTTTTGGAGGGAGCCAACACCTGCAGCACTTCGCTGCGGAGAAGGATGTGGCGAATGAACTTTTCGCCCTGCTAACCGAAGCAAAAACAGTTTATCTCCACGATGTTGTGTCGGGTGGTAAACAGTACCACCGTTATGTGGACGATTTCGTAAACGGACACCGGTACATAGACTGCGACCATGCGGCCTGCCGGAACTGCCACGAAATGAACATCCACATCGTCAAGGGGCTGCTGACCGAGTACGCCCGTTTCGTCCAGATTTGCTTTGCTACGCCGAATTTCACGTTTGACGAGTGCATGAAGCTGAAACGGATGTATGATACCTCGGAATCGTTGCCTCCGCTCGGTCCGCCCCACATTGACCGACCGGCAGATCTCTCCCTTTCTTTTGGCTGTGATTTTACCCCGGAACAGATGGAAAGTATTGTGGCTTGTGCCAATACTTATCATCTGTTCTGTGTTTCTGTACGCATTGAAGACATGGAGGCTCTTTTCGCCTGTAAGAAAGGCTTTTCCATCCGAGTGAACAATATCCGCCGTGTGGTAATCCTGTTCGACGCGCTTCTTGAAAACTCGCTTATCCAGTCCCGGTGGCAGAATGTTCTCGGCAAGGGTGCATTCCTGCAGTCCAAGGACGGGACACGTTCCGTTTCGGTATCGACCCTGTCTTCCGCGCTGTCATCCATCAAGAACAACATGACATCGGTCGCATACGGCATCCGAAAGACCATTGACCGGCTGAAAGAATGACAGGAAGTGACAAGAAGCGAAGTATGTGAAAGGTAAAAGCATGAGAGTTGCAATGATACGCGCATAGTATCATTCCCCAAATCACGGCATCTTCGTTTACCGGACATACCTTTGACCTCCGTTAGCGCGCTGCATAACGGAGGTTGCATCTCCATTGTCAAAAATCAAACCATGTTATTATGCCGAATAGAATGACATTCATGGAGCGGATGAGCGGACGGCTCGCCGCCATCGAATCGGTACTAAAGAAATTGGAACCGGTCGAAAGTCTCTTGGAGCGTATCACGTTGCTGGAAAATACCATCTTCACGACCAAGAGAGTGTTCACGTTTCAGGAAGCCTGTATGTATATCGGGGTTTCTGAAAGTATGCTGTACAAGCTCACATCGAGCAAGGAGATACCGCACTACAAACCGCGCGGTAAAATGGTCTATTTCGCCAAGGAGGAATTGGACGAATGGCTGTTGCAGAATTATGAACCTACAGTGAACGAGGCCGTGCGCATGGCGACGGAAGCCGCCGCCACAGAACCGTTCCTTAATAAGAGACGCAATGGAAAACGAAAGAAAGACTGACCGCTCAGCCGATATGGGAATGGATGAACACCGCCTGTCGGACATCCTTCTGGCCTCGCAAATCAAGGCAACGGACATTTATGAGACCCCGCCGCAAATCATCTGGATAGACAACTCGACGATTGCCACGCTCGGCAATTTCAGTGCATCGACAGGAAAGGCAAAGTCGAAGAAGACGTTTAATGTCTCTGCGCTTGTCGCCGCTTCATTGGCCGGGAAACAAGTGTTGAACTACCGTGCGCATCTGCCCGAAGGCAAACAGCGGATTCTGTACGTCGATACGGAACAGAGCCGTTTCCATTGCCGCTCGGTATTGGAGCGCATATTGCGGCTGGCCGGGCTGCCCACGACAACCGACCCGGAGAATCTCGACTTCTTCTGCCTGCGTGAATATTCGCCGTCGGTGCGTGTCGAGGTCATCGACTATGCGCTGCGTCAGAACAAAGGCTATGGGCTGGTCATCATTGACGGCATCCGCGACCTGATGCTTGACATCAACAGCACCGGTGAATCGGTGGAAGTCATCAACCGGATGATGGAATGGTCTTCAAGGTACGACCTGCATATCCATTGTGTACTCCATTTGAACAAAGGGGATAATAATGTGCGGGGACACATTGGTACGGAAATGAGCAACAAGGCGGAAACCGTGCTTGTCATCAGCAAGAGCAACGAGAATCCCGGTATCAGCGAAGTCCATGCGCTCCATATCCGGGAAAAGGAGTTCAAGCCGTTTGCGTTCACCATCAACGAGACTGGGCTGCCCGTCATTGCGGAAGGACACTCGTTCGGAGAGCCCCCGAAGCCCAAGGCTCGGACGGGGTTCACGGAGCTGAGCATCGAACAGCACCGGGAAGCCCTCTCCGCCGCTTTCGGGGAAAAGCCTATCCGGGGATTCGACAACCTGTTGCAAAGCCTGATGGTCTCCTATGAGGCAATCGGGTTCAAACGTGGTCGGAGCGTCATGATAAAACTGATGCAATACCTGATAGACAACCTCAAGCTCATCATCAAACGGGACAAGCTGTTCTATTATGACATGACGCCTACCGAGGCCATGCTTTTTGATGAAGAATGATGCCGGGCGCGGGCCTGTATGATTTAGTTTACTTTAGTATTTATATATATAGGAAAAAACTAAACTAAACCATTTTCGTGAAACCAAGTGAAAGAAAAAAGACATGACCATAGCAGAAGCAAAACAAGTGCGTATCGTGGATTTTCTGGCACGTCTCGGTCACCATACGCAGCACATAAAATCGGGACAATACTGGTATCTCTCACCGTTACGGAACGAGCGTACCCCGTCGTTCAAAGTGAATGACCGCATCAATGAATGGTACGATTTCGGCGAGGCGACCGGTGGCGACCTGGTGGAACTGGCAAAATACATTTGCCGGACGGACTGCGTGAGCGAGGCCCTGGCGTATATAGAGAGGCTTGTGAATGGCGCATCACTACCGAGAACCCGTATGCTGACCGCTCCACCCCGACCGGTGGAGGCTGAAATGAAAGACGTGATCGTGATTCCACTCCGTCATCACGCCCTGTTCTCTTACCTCCAATCCCGGCTTATCGACGCGGACATCAGCCGTATGTATTGCAAGGAGGTGCATTACGAACTGCGAGGCCGTCATTACTTCGCTCTCGCATTCGGCAATATATCAGGCGGTTACGAGGTGCGAAACGCCTATTACAAGGGATGCCTGAATAACAAGGACATCTCATTGATAAGACATCTGACAGAAGAGACACAGGAAAACGTCTGTGTCTTCGAGGGATTCATGGATTTTCTTTCTTATATGACACTGAAACTGGCAGGCGACCGGACGGTCTGTCTTGCCATACCATGCGACTACCTCGTGATGAACTCGGTAAACAATTTGAAAAAGACGCTGGCACGTTTACAGGAGTATTCGGACATTCACTGTTATCTCGACAATGACCTTGCCGGGCAGAGAACCACAGAGACCATTGCCGGGATGTATGGCGGACGTGTCAGCGATGAATCTTGCCACTATGCGGAATACAAAGACCTGAACGACTACCTGCGCGGAAAGAAACGCTGATATTCAATGTTCTCTTTTGCCACCTAAAGCTCTCCACCACGAGAGCTTTTTTTATGCCCCGATTTCTCCATTTCCCACCATAGAGACTGCAATATAGTACGATTTAATAGTTCGATTTTTGAAACTTACACAAATCTCATTAACGAAACAGATGTTTAATGCTCAATTATTTTATGGTTTTATATTTCGTGCGTTTCTTTGCAAAATCATACTAATACGAATTTTTAATATTCATACTAAATACATGAACTCATATTTCATTTTTGCCATTGTCCTGACGGTTGCCTACATCATTTACTACGCCGTCATCATAGCGCATGACCTCTACGGGAAAAAGGGGACGGACAAACCGGACGAGGAAGTTTTCGACCTCGGCGCACCGGAAGAGGAAGAGAGTGTGGCTGTCACGGAAAGCGAGAGCGGCTTCAGTATCGGTAGCGAGAACTACGAGACGGAAAGTACGGCTACCTCTTCCGAAACATCCCCTGAGGAGGACATCAAGGACAAACCGGGAACGGCGCAGGAGAAACTGGAACGGCTGAAGGCCGAGGCGGAGGAACAGATGGAAGAGACCACGCCTTACCTGTCGGACGCACGCACGTCGGAGGAGATGTACAAGGCTATGATTTCCAAGGGACGGTTAGACAACCGACCGGAAATAAAGTGGAACCCAATTCAAGACCGGTTGTGAGATGTCGAAAGCTAAAAAGATTCTATGTGCGCTGTGCCTCCCGTTCCCCTACACGGCTTTTGCCAAAAGCGGCAGCGTGAACTATAGCTGGGGAGCGGACGCGTTGGCCACGATGCACGACTTCGTGGTGACGATGATGCTCTATGTCCAGTATATCTGTTGCACCATAGCCGGGGTTTACGTCATCGTGTCCGTTTGTCAGATATACATCAAGATGAACACGGGCGAGGACGGCATCACCAAGTCGATAATGACGCTTGTCGGCGCGTGCCTGTTCCTGATCGGGGCATTCTATGTTTTCCCGGCTTTCTTCGGCTACCGCATATAACCTTACTTGTATCAGGTCGCAGACAAATAAAATATTCACTAAAAAAGTAAACGTATGTTTCAGAAAACCAAACAGCTGTGCCGCAAGGCATTCGGATTCGTCAACGGAATCCCTACCAAAGTAATGATGTTCTCCTTCATGCTGCTGTCCGGCATGGTGGCGAAAGCGCAGAACTCCGCAGGCGACTATTCCGCCGGTACGAGCGCATTATCCACTGTCGCCGATGAAAAAGAAACCAAAATAACAGAAGAAATATGCAGGCAAAAGCAACATTAAGAAAAGGCACATCGACTGTTTACATCCGAGTTCAAGAGGCAGCAACCAAAGTCGATTTTAAGGTAAGCACAGGTTTGTTTATCGACCCTATCCATTGGGATAAAAATGTACCCGGCTACAGTGCAAAGAGCAATGTGCCTAAAGAAGTGAAAAAGGAGTTCAACCGACAATTGGATGAACTTTTGAAACTGGTTAACGAAAATATTCAGGAGGGCTTCACCAAAGAATGGCTTGCCCAACTTATCAACGAATACTTTCACCCTGAAACAAAACAGGAGGATGAACCTACCGAAGTATGGGGTTCTTCCTTTTTTGACAGGGCGGAACAATATCTAATAGAGGGAAAAGGGAAAAAACTCCATAAAGAGGCTATTATTGCTGTTTTCCGCAGGCTTAGACGTTATGAGGCATGGCAGCGTGAGATAATGGGCAATAAGAGTTTTGAATTGAAAACAGAAACTTTTGGCAGAGAACAACTTCTTGACTTTATGAAATATATAGAAAATGAATATACCTATTATGTGAAATATACGGACTTCTATTCCAAATTTGAAATATACCGCCAAACCATGCGCCCATCATCCAAAAATTCAGCTTGCAGTGGCGGAAGCCGCTTGAAAGCCTTTCTTAACTGGTGTGTGAAAAAGGGATATACCAACGACCTGACTTTTCAGGACGTCAACACCCACCGGCATGTGTACGGTGATGCATACTATCTATTACCCGAAGAACGTGACAGGCTGATTGATGCAACCTATGGCTGTAGTTTTCATGCGCCACTTGTAAGGGATATGTTCCTCTTCCAATGTTTTGTGGGTTGTCGCATAGGTGACTTGTTTACTATCCAACGTACACAAATCAACAACGGTTGGTTGGAATACATACCGGGCAAGAATTTGAAGAACAATAAAACCGAACTTGTCCGTATTCCCTTGCATCCGGTAGCACAACGGATATTGGAACGATATGCGGAATATTCTCCACGTCTTTTCCCTGTCATATCGGAACCGCAATATAATGAATATATCAAAATGATACTTGACTTTGCCGGTATTCATCGCAGAGTGACGATACTGAATCCGCTTACCCGAAAGGAAGAGCAACGTCCCATTTGTGATGTGGCGACTTCGCACACAGCCCGAAAGACGTTTATCGCCAACCTTTACAATAAGGTGAGAGATCAGGCATTGGTAGCCTCACTGACAGGGCACGCACCTAACAGCAAAGCGTTTGAACGCTATCGAACCATTGATGACACTATCAAGAATGAACTGATTAACAACCTCAAATAACATATCCAATTATGAACGTGACAGCATTTTTACGAAAGACCAAGAATAAGACAAAGGCTACAGTATATTTTCGTGTACGTGACAATGAATGTAACTGTGACCTTAAAGCCGCTTCGGAATTAAGTATTCATCCGCAACATTGGGACAACAAACGTATGGGTTACAAAGTAAGAGTAAGCACCATTACCGATGAAGAACGGTTGGCATTCAATTCCTCTGTACAAGAGCTTATCAAAGAAATAAGCCGGACTTACTTCAAAGGAGCAACAAGCGAATGGCTCAAAAAGACTATCTTTTGCTTTCATCATCCGCAGGCATACAAACTGGAGGGAACAAAGTGTGTGGAGGTCAGGCTCTCCATTATCATAGACCAATATATAGAACGTAAGGACTTTGACAAGCAACAAAGAATAGTAGTCCACTCTCTGGTTGGCAAAGTCGAACGTTTCGAGCAATACCAACGGCAAATCAAAAAGAAGAAGAATTACACCATGAACGTGGACACCATTACAACCACAGACCTTACAGACTTGTACAACTATCTCGTACACGAGCATGAGTATTACTATCTCTATCCTGATATGTACAAGGGTATCAATAAATGTGCCGGAACAAAACCACGTGGCGACAACACGCTGCACGCTGTATTCTCCCGATTGCGCACAGTGGTAAAATGGGCAGTCCGTCAAGGGATCACCAAGAATAACCCTTTCGAACAGTACGAACTGCCGAAGTCCGTTTATGGTACACCCTTCTTTCTCACTTTGGAGGAACGCAACAAGATGATAGAACTTGACCTGACGGACGAACCGCATCTTGCCATGTTTCGTGACATGTTCATTTTCCAGTCCATGATAGGTTGCCGTTTCGGTGATTTACTCCGTCTTACCGACAAGAACGTCATTGACGGTGTATTGGAATATATTCCACACAAGACCATGAAACACGATGCACGAACGGTACGTGTGCCACTTACTCCAAAGGCTATGGAGATATACGAAACTTATAAGGAGCGAAATACACTCACCTTGTTTCCCCATTACAATGTATCCGACTACAACAAGGGTATCCGGGCAGTTATGCGTAAAGCGGAGCTAAATAGAACGGTGTCCGTTATCAACTCTCTCACGCACGAAGCGGAAGTACACGCCATTTGTGAAGTAGCCACTTCGCACACAGCCCGAAAGACATTTGTAGGCAATCTCTACAAAGTGGTGCAAGATCCGAACCTTATATCGTCCATGTCAGGGCACGCCAATGGAAGCAGAGCATTCGCACGTTACCGAACCATTGACGACGATATGAAAAAGGCGATGATTCAGCGATTGCAATAAACATAACAAAAATATTATTCAACCTTTAAAACAAAGACAGTATGGATTTATACAGCATGATTGAAGCCGGTGGACGCATGAAGTTTGAAGTCACCGCAGAAGATTTGGTGACCTTTGCAGACCATTTGATTGCAAAGGCGCAGGAAGTGAAAGCGCTTGAATTGGCGCAACAGCAGGAAGCCAACAACAAGGAGACATGGCTCACCTCCAAGGAGGTTGCAAAAATGTGTGGCGTATGCAGTACAACCTTGTGGCAATGGGAACGCAAAGGTTATCTCGTTCCCGCCCATGTAGGCAGTCAGAAGAGATACGCCCTAAGTGACGTGAAGAAAATTCTTACCGCAGACAAACAGGCTAAGCCGTTGAAGTAATTACGAACAAACCTAATTATAGAACAAATGGAAAATAGAAATCAAATGGAGGAAGTACAGGTTTCCAAAGCGAAAACAACCCGTTCCGCTATCGGTTCAACAAATCAGAACATTCTGAATTTTCTTAGAAAATGCACCGCTTACCAAGCGGATGCAATTCGTGTCATGGTGGATGTGGCAAGTAAGAACGGTGATGTGAAATCAGTGAACGCAGCCGAATTGTTACTTGTACACAAGTATCTCAACCAAGGTTACTACAAGGAAAACGGCAACGAATATACTAAGTTGTTGGCACACCGTCAAACACGTGCGCAAATATTGATGCAGTCCGTTTCGCCCTTTCTTGAAAAGAACAAACTGGTATCGGCTACTATCGCCCTCATGCAGATTACAGCCGACAATGCGGTGATCGAGCAAGCCCGCCAAAATTTACCTTCAAGACCGGCAGAACACGTGCCCGATGAAGCCAAGCAATAGGCTGTTTTTCCTTTGGAAAGCAGCACTATTTTATCCGGTGTCTGGACAATACCAAGGTCAATTATAAGGGCAATAAGGCGTACTCGTTGGCGAGATATGCTTAGGTGTTACCCAACTTCGTACAGGCAACCCTCTAAGCTCTCTCGCTGCTCACAGGTTCGCAGATGCAAGCCGTTCGCAGGCTCACACCTTTTTCCCTCTTTTTTTAAAGACTATATCAAATGGAAGATAAGCAATCAGAGAAGACATCGCCTACCAAACAAAGACGGTCTGTGACCATTACCGTCAAGGTGTCTCCACAACAAAAGGAAAATATAAAGAAACTGGCTGAACGATGCGGAATGTCCGTAAGCTCTTACCTTTTGGCAAGGGCTTACAACTACCGCCCCAAGGCAAGGCTGACAGATGATGAACTTGCAGCCATGAAAGAGTTTGTAGCTACACGTGCGGACGTGACAAACTATGCCAATGCATTGAAAGCTCTTACCAACGAAGAACGCCTTGCATTATTCCGACGATATGATTTCATGCTGGAATGGGGACAGACTATCAACAATGAGATGTTGCGTCTTTCAGCGTTTCTTAACCGTATGAATATTCCAAACGCATTGCCGACAGAAACGGCAGACGCAACTTAAACATTACTTGAATATGATAGGAAAATCCAAATCCATATCACATGGCATTAATTTACTTGGTTATATTACAGGTGAGAGCAAGAACAAAAAGCACCCCGAACTCATCTATCATATCAAAGACAATCTCCTGCCGCCCGGTCTTGACGCAATGGGGATATGGGAACAGATAAAACTGAAAACCGCACCCTTTCAACGTATCAAGAACAATGTGATCCGGTTTGAGGTAAGTCCGCCCCCTGAATATGTCAAAGATTTCACCGGGAAAGACTGGGAGAAACTGTGGGATGATTTTCTTCAGGAATACGACAATTACGAACATTTTGACAAGAAAACCGGAAAGGTTGATTCACCCAAAACCAATATTGCAGGCTCGATATACAGCCTTTGGTTACATACCGAGAGTAAAAGCGGAATCCCGCATTTGCATTGTGCCGCTTCCAGAGTGGATGAAAACAACCGCATCAACAACGACCACATGATACATATTCGTGCGCAAATCGCAGCCGAAAGGGTTGCACGAAAACGTGGTTGGAAAACCGCAAAAAAAGTTCGTGAGAAAAATATCGAAAAGGTGGGCAAGGATTGCATGAACATCTTGCAGAGGATGCAGGAATGGGATATGAACAACTATTTTTCCATGCTCCGCAACATGGGTTACAAAGTCGTTACACGCCCTGACAAACAAGGTGGCATTCATGGTTACGCACTTGTCATGGGAACTGTAAGTTACAAAGCGTCAGACTTGGGTAAAGGTCGCAAACTGACCGTTGCAAATCTGCCCAAAACATGGAACGCACTTCGTCCGACAGGCGAAAACAAAATTTCGACAAAGACGAAACAGGGGGAAACAAAGCCGATTGCAAAAACACAGCAAATCCCGGCGCACGACTACTCGCAATGGAAAACCGGTACTGTTCCGTACACTATCCACCACGAAGGAGAAAGTTACAAATACTATCTTCCTGAAAAGGTGATGAATCTTTTTGAGGATGAATACGACTACCGGACTGTGGCTAATTCCGTAGAACTGACCAATCTGGCAGCAGCCATTTTTGTAGAATTGGCAGCATTGAATCAAGCTCCGGTAATCGGTGGAGGTGGCGGTAGCCAAAGCGAACTTCCATGGAGAGACAAGGATGAAGACGATATGAAATGGGCACGTCGCTGTATGGATGCGGCAAGCCGCCACTTAGGAAAGAAACCGAAAACAGGGATAAGGAGGTAACAATCTATGGGTAAAGACATAATGGGAATCAGTAAGATTCAAGAAGAGATAAACAAGGCTCCCGAAGTTCAAAGTGCAACCGAGCTTTTACAGGAAGTCAAGGTATGTTCACAGCAGTTGGCTGCCGTTTGTAATGCCACTGAAATGCTCTGTGAAAAGACAGACAAACTTGATACCACGCTTGACAAAAGACTGGATGACATTCGTAACGCTTCCACTGTGGTTATCCCGCCTGAAACGATTGAACATATCAAAGATGTGTCCGATACCTTTTGTCGTATGTTTACCGACACACTTGAAAATCAAGGTGCAAAATCGGTGGAGCAATTATCTGCCCAATATCAGAAAATGGAGCAACGCATGGCAGAGCATGAAAGGACTATTCGCAAGCAAACGGAACGTATAGTCGTTCCTGACAGCTTGTTCTATTGTTTTGCGATCACGTTCGTATTCCTTGCCATGTTCTTTGGTGTCGTATTTTGGGCAAACAGCGAGTTTTTCCAAATCAAACGATTACAAAGTCTTTCGTGGATATTTCTTACTCTCATGATAATCAGTAACGCAATCATTATCGGCTTTACAGTTTGGTATAATCACAGACGATAACAGAGGGAAAATAAAAGTAACAAAATTACAATAATCCGGTAGTATTCCTGCCGGTATTGAAACAAAGTTTATACCTTTGTGCTCCGGTAATTACAAATTAGATAAGATAGTACAATGGCAAAAATAAAAGTTCAAAATACAGAAATAACTATCATCAACCACAATGATAAAGACTACATATCATTAACGGATATGGTGCGTAACATTGAAAACGGCTTGGCTCTGATCGAAAAATGGTTGCGCAATAAAAATACAATCGAGTTTCTCGGAATATGGGAAGAAATGTATAATCCGGATTTTAATTCCCCCGAATTCGAGGGAATTAAAAACGAAGCAGGTCTGAACCGATTTATCCTTTCTGTAAAGCAATGGACTGAAAAGACTAATTCGAAAGGACTTATAGCAAAAGCCGGACGGTATGGCGGAACTTATGCCCACAAGGATATTGCATTTGAGTTCGCATCTTGGGTTTCACCCCAATTCAAACTATATCTGTTGAAAGAATTCCAACGCTTGAAAGAGCAAGAGCAAACCTTGCTCGGTTGGTCTGCAAAACGGGAACTGTCGAAAATCAATTACCGCATACATACCGACGCCATAAAACAGAACCTTATTCCCGCCGAGGTGACAGCCAAACAAGCCAGTATTATCTACGCCGATGAAGCCGATATGCTGAATGTTGCCATGTTCGGCATGACAGCCAAGATGTGGCGTGAACAACATCCCGAACTGAAAGGGAATATTCGTGACTATGCTTCCATTAACGAATTGATCTGCCTTTCCAATATGGAAAACCTCAATGCCGTGTTCATAGACCAAGGCATTTCGCAGGGTGAACGGTTGGTTAAGCTCAATCAGATAGCCATTCAACAGATGAAAGTGTTAGAGGGTGACGGAAACAAAAAACTACTGAAATAGCTAATATTTTATCTATATTAAAACATATAAAATAAACTGGCAGAAATATTTGTATTTCGCCAGTTTATTTTGTTGTACTAATACGTATTAGGTGATAACTAATAATCATTAAACGGTTGGAAACAGTCGTGTATATAACATCAGCGCATCAGAAAATTCTATATTGCGTGATAAACATTTTTGTTTAACACATTCGCATCCCGCCCACAATATACCACACAACATATCTAATGGCCACCATACAAAAGATACTATCGCAAATAGGAATATTATGCTAGATAGCATTTTTATTATACAATTGAGAAAATATGAAATCCAACCTTCTATGACACATGGAAATTGTATTATTGAAAGTAACAATATTATTATCTTTATCATTTTTATATTTTGTTTAATATTTAACGCTCATTCCAAGCTGTAACCGTAAATTGCTAAAATTAGACTTAATATCATCAATCCCCAAATATAAACACCCCAAGGTCTATTTCCTAAAATGAAAAGCATGTGAAATCTTGTATTTCCTTCAGTTATCATGTCACTTATTAAAGCCAAAACAAACATACCTGCTAAATATATTGGTATATTCCAATACCATGAAAGTGTAGTTAAACCACATGTTGCTATTATACCTATTCCTAAGGATAGAACAATAAATGACATTAAGGACGGATTACTTCTCATGTATGCCGGACGATTATAGCTTACCCAGCGTTTTACATTAGTATGTAATTTTAAGGATATAAGATTACATAACAAGGCTGATAAACAAATTAAAATCTTCATCTTTGCATAACCTTATTTAATCAACTTCATAATTGTTTTAACTAACCATGAATAGTGTTCACAAAAAGGTCCTAGAAACTCAACAAGTTCATCTGTTGGTATTTCGCTTAGCTTCCTCTCTGTCGTTTCTTCGTCAAAAACTAGTAGGGGGTGTGCAACCATACATAAATACATATAAGCTGGCAAAAATTGTTTGGTTCGAGGATAATCAGAATGTATCAACCCCATAACATCATGCTCCCATCCCTCTTTACGGAAAAGATATGTTCTTTCATATTTTTTTTCGACTGGTAATCCTAGTTTCAGTACTGTTTGTTTTAAATATTCTTCTATCTTATTCTGCATTAACATGTAATCAATATTGATATGTTGTTCTTCCATAAGCATTGTACCAAGCCATATATCAAACATTGCTACCTCAAACCTCCCCTCTTGTGAAATAGAGAAATTGATATTGTACATACCCTTTTCTGCAACCGTGAAGACCGATGTTAAGACATCATTAGTCTTTCCTTTAAAAAATCCGAAAATTCCCATAAACAAAAAAACTTATATCCTCCAGTTCCCCAAAGATGTAATAAACCATAAAGCGTGGAACTGTATATCCACGTCTCTATGTGAAGGTGGTAGGAATACCTTGTAAGCAGATGTGAAAATAACAGCCCCACGCATATGCGTGGAGACCATTACGACCTTTCTTGCTTACTTTGTGATTAAGTTTCCTACGCTTTTCACATACAAGAAGAAGACATAACGCCTCTAAATTTTAATATGTCTTGGAAAGAGTTTACTCAATCCGATTACAAAAGTAGTAAGAAAAGATAATACTTTCAAAATATTTACCTGTCTTTTAACTTAGTAGCCAGTATTTCTTTCAGTAAACAACATTCAGCTAATGAGAAGAATAAAAAAGAGGCATTCAACAAAGAGAATGGGATTTATCTCTTTAGAATGTCTCTTATATAAATAATTCGGCAATCAGCTATCTCTTATATCAAAAGTTCAAGTAATATTCACACAAAAAGAATAACGTAAAAAGATATTATATTTATTGACAAGTGAAATATTGATTAATCCTCTGTTATATCATCTTCCATATATCTACATTGTCATTTTTTAAATATTCGTTAAAATCAGAAATAGCGTTATTTATGGCGGTTGTATTTTCTCGGAACATCGAACATCTTAAAGTATCATTATCTTTACACAATTTAGGATTACCACACTTCTTGTATAGTTTACAGAATCTATCCCCTTCCATTGTTTCCGCTTGCCATTTACATATTTGACAATCTTTTTTTAAATATCCGTCAAGATATGCTTTGACTTTTCCAACCATATACAACCCTCCACTGTTGAAGAAATATGGTATGCAATCATTGTACGGCATACTTATTTCATAGATACCTTTCCGATGTTGGTCATAATTTCTACAAGATATGTCCCTTTCGACATAACTCTTTAAAGTGGGATGTAATATGTATTTTTGGAAAGATTGCGCAAATTTATTTACAAGAAATTCTTTGCGTTTAAAATTGTATAGTCTAACCTTTTCGCTTTCTATTAATTTTGTAGAATTTACAATATTCAGAATATCTTTCTCTGATTGAATGGCAAGTTCAATAATCCGAATACCCGAACTTTTTTTCTCTTGGCTGCATTCATGTGTTACAAAGATTTCAATAAAAATCGGAGAATTAGGATTAGTATAGCTTTCGCAATATAAATCAGCAATAAAACCTCCATACCCATGCTCTTGAATACATTTTGAGTAATATTTTTTCAAGTCAAATTGAGTTTTTGTTGTTCCGTTACAACTCACTTTGTCATAAAACACACAACTGTCATATCTATCGCATTTTTCGTAATTATCCATAGATAACATAACGGTTTCATTTTTATTAAACCAAGCCATTATCATTATCTCGGCAATAGAATGTAGATATTTGTCATAAGAACATTTGTCTGACTTATGCGCAAAGTGCCACTGACGGATATTTCCGCATTTGGGAATCATCTCTTTATGACAGTAAGGACAGAAATACTGCTGATTGCTTAAATCACCAGTATTCTGTATATCAATAACACTGTTGTTTATATCAAGAGCAAAATGTTGGTATTTGTGGGAAGATTGCATATCATAAAAGACTACTAATAAACCCCTTCTTTTTCTCGGATCATACCGATATTATCATCTGAAGATTTTGATTTAGTGATGAGTACTTGATTAAAATTATTCTTCCCTACTTGTATTTGCCCACTGGAAAACACATATAGAAAAGTGTTTTTAAAAGTTTTCTTATAAATTGATTTTCCTTTTTTATCAACAACCTTAACCTTGACTTTATATTTGTCAGAAATGAAAAAATCCGGTGTTACTGACTTGAATGAAATCGTAACATTTTCATAAGCTTTTCCTTCAATGTCAAGGAATGCCACTTTACGTACAACCTCCATATCAGTTAGAGGTTTCGCTGTTTCTGGTTCATTTTGGGCAAATACCAAAGAGGTCATAAAAAACATTACTATAAACAAAACAAACATCCTTGCCTTGTCTGATACACTCGCATTAATAATTTTCTTCATAACGTCATTATTTGTGATAATAAAAAAGCGCAGACATTCGCCATACACCTCACGGTTCACCACAAACCACAACTAAATATGGGAAACCTGCGCCCATATTTAGGACGGTCCCAATATTAGTTGTTGCTCTTTACTTATGGTGGTGATTGTAAAGCTATTGATCAATATGTCTTGGAGAGAGTTTTCTCAATCCAACTGCAAAAATAATAAAAAGATTGATTTGCACATTTTTTTGATGCTTCTAATTTCTCTTGGTTCCAAAATGGGAACATTTTTCGCTTACTATCTATAATAAATATTGATTTTCAACATATTTCCGAAACATTGTGCTTTCTTACATGAATTGTACATGACTACCGCACCTATCAATCGAAATTAGGGAAAAAATAAATTCTTTCCATGAAAGTAAAAAAAATATTGGTCGATGAAAGGTACAATCATGTGAACTTTCTTTTTTCGCCAGCATTATTTTTTGATTCCCCTTTACTTCGTAAAGGTAAGCCATGCGCTACGGTTTACCCTGTTTTCCGCAACACAAACATACTTCTTATCTTCAAAATTGTATTTTCTTTTCAGATACAATAAAAAGCGATGAAACGCATTCATTTTTTCTATTTCGGGCTAAAACAACCGTTAAAAAGTGTTTCGTCCATTTTAATGCAAATCACTACTTTTTTGAGGTCATGAAAACAGCATTTGAATACAATAAAATGACCATTCAAAAGCCATATTGTCATTGTCTCTTTTTGGGAACATCTCTATAATTTAGCTTTTACAAAATATTGAATATCAATAAATTTACATCATTATTTAGCTATTCCGATGAGATTGCCAAGTATGTGCCTATTATGGTGAAATTGTGCTACGCCATTGCCGGCGTTGTGGCCATCGTGGGTGCAAAAGACATAAAAGACTGTTTCTTGTTTCCGTTTTGTTTCTCGTTTCTCGGTTTGTTTTCTTATCTTTACATCAGTTTTCCGAAGTAAGGGAAGAGAAAAAAAGCAAATGTCAGCATAGGAAACCATATCTGACATGAACTTTCAACAAGAGGGAGAAAGACCCTCCAATGTAGCAGAATACAAAAACAAAATAACACTTCATACATCATGGCAAGACCAAAGAAACAAGTAAAGCTGAAAGAACCGATTAAAATTCGGTTGAAGTCGCTCGCAGATGGCAACAAGAGTATCTATCTTGACATCTACTATAAGGGAGTGAGAAAGTATGAATACCTCAAACTCTACCTCGTTCCCGAAATCAATCCCATTTGCAAGGAACAGAACAAGCAGACTATGGCGGTTGCGGAACGCATCAAGGCAGAGCGCATCAAAGCCCTTCATGGTCACGGCATACAGGATTGGGAAACCGTCAAGCAAGGTTCAATGCTTCTCACTACTTGGATAAAGAAGTATTGTGAAGGTGGTGTCGGCATCAAGAAGTCAACGCTCCATTGCCGTGTGGAAATGATGCACACTGTGGAGAAGTATCTTGACGAGACCAATAAAGGCTTCATTTCTCTTGAAGAGGTCAATGCGGAGTTCTGCCGTGGATATGTGAAGTTCTTGCGTAACTTCCCAAACTCCCATATCAAGTATGGCGAGCCAAGACCTATCAGCGAGAATACGGCAAGCCGATACCTCGGAATGTTCTCCACTGCTCTCAATAACGCTGTGCGACAAGGCATTATCCGCAACAACCCTATGAAAGAACTGGATGCACGTGAGCGCATTCAGCCCAAGGACGGCAAGAAAGAGTATCTGACCATTGAGGAACTTCGCACCCTCATGGCTACGGACAGTTATCGTCCAGAGGTCAAGGAGGCTTTTATCTTCGCCTGTTTTACTGGATTGCGATTAAGTGACATGTACCGTCTTGCTCCGATGCACATCTTCAAGACCGTTGACGGAAAAGGCGAATACATAGACATGGAAATGCAAAAGACGGAGAAGCCAGTTATAATACCTCTCTCGGAAGAGGCTAAGCGGTGGTTGCCAAAGCCAAGAGGAAATGATATTCCTTTCTTTGATATACCATCCACACAGACCGTTATAGGCAGGGCTCTCCGCAAATGGGCGGAAGCGGCAGGGATAGAGAAGCATATCTCATTCCATTGCTCACGGCACACGTTCGGAACGATGATGCTCACGCTCGGTGCAGACCTTTTTACCACAAGCAAGCTGATGGGACATTCCAACATTCAGACCACGGAAATCTATGCTAAAATCGTGGATAAGAAGAAGGAGGAAGCCATAAACCTCATTGACGGTATGTTCAAATAACTCATTGACAACAAAACATATAGAGACATGACAATAACTATCAGACAAAAGGCTCTTGCCAACGACAACATAAGCTTGTATCTTGACATCTACGATGGTGGCAAACGCAAGTTTGAATTTCTTTCCCTCTATTTGTTGCCGGAGGTTGATGCAGAGACCAAAGCAAGAAACGAAGAAACATTGCAACGTGCTCACCAGATAAGGGCAGAGCGCATTCTTCATCCAGAGACCATCCCAGAGGTAGGTCACTTGATGATTGTGAAGGAAATCCCCAATGACGAGTCTCCAGAAGTCTTGGACTGGATCCAGACTTACATCGACTGGATGAGCGACAACACAGACTACTCCAAGGCTATTGTTGACCAATCAAAGTATCTGAAACACCTAATGAGCGAGTTCCTTGCCAACAAGCGCAGACCTCACATCACTCTGAGGAAGTTCGACAAGGAATGGTTCAAGGCTTTCTTTCTTTGGTTGAAGAACGACTATGTACCACAGAAGTATGTACGAGTTGAAGCCAAGCCTTTATGTGAAGGCTCCCTGCATAATGTTCAACAGCGCATAGTGGCGGTGTTCAACAAGGCGGTCAAGTTCGGCAAGTTGAAGGCTAACCATTTTTACCAGTTGGAGAAGTCAGACATCTTCCCCAAGCCAAAGTCATCACATAAGCAGTATCTCACTCCCGATGAACTGAAAAGGTTCATGGCTTCAGATGAGAGAAGTCCAGGAGTTGCAGAGACACAAAAGGCTTTCGGTTTCGCCTGTCTGACAGGACTTCGTATCAGCGACATCAAGGCTCTGCGGTGGAGTGACATCAAGAGAAACAAGGTAACGAACACGCTTGTAATCGTCCAAAAGAAAACAAAGGCTCTCAATGCCGTACCAATCGGCAATACCGCCTTGTCATGGATGCCACCCAAAGGCGATGATGATTTTGTGTTTCACCTTCCTGCCAAGGCTAATGTGGATGCAGCCCTTAAAAGGATAGCCAAAAAGGTGGGCATTGAGAAGAATATCTCTTTTCACTGCTCCCGACATACATTCGGAATTTTGGTACAGGCGGTTACTGGTAACATTGAGACTACCAAGAAGCTGATGGGACACAAGTCGCTCAAATCCACCGCCATCTATGCAGATGTGCTGACGAATGAAAAGGTCAAGGCTGTTGATAACACGAAGAAAGCCTTTCGAGGTCGCAAACAGCGTGAGGAGAACAAGCAGATACCGAGGACAAAGCGGACAGCAGCCACCAACACCCATCCACGCAGAATAACTTTTTTACAGGATAACAAGTAAACAGAACTTTTCAGGGTAACAACCAGTTATTTTCACTTTTGTAGTCCCCATCTTTCGGGCAGGGATTTCTCTCTGCCTTGGGGGGCTACACTTTCAAAACAAGCAGTACAACGAATTACAAACAATTAAATTACAGGATAATGAACAAAACTATCGACACCGAGACTCTTCTCTTGAAGGTAGAGTCACATGAGCACCGCATTGGGATAATGGAAAACCTACTCCGTGATGCCAAGCAAGTATTGACACTGGAGGAAGCTGCCTTATTCATGGGCATATCAAAGAGCAGTCTCTACAAGATGACACACAAGCATGAACTTCCGTTCTTCCGTCCCAACGGCAAGATTATATACTTTGAAAAGTCCGAGCTTTTGAACTGGATGCGCCAGAACCGCAGTATGTCCGAGGCTGAGACCAAGGTAGCAGCAACCAAGCACATGAGTGAACTTTGTAAATAGACATGGCGATGATGAAGGACGATATTTCCCATGAGGAGTACAGAAGCAAGTTGGCAAATGTCGCTGACCTTGCCGTGAGCTACATCAATACTGGCAACGGCTACTTTCGGATGCGTGATGCTTTCAATGGACTTGCCGAGCAATGCGGAGCCAACAAGGGCATCAATGATGAAGCAACTGTCGGCAGAAGAAAACTTCTTGCCCAGTCTGTCTGCATTGAGTGCATTTCACGATTAAGCAGCCATTCTAATGACAGGTTGCAAGGCGAGCTCTATGTTATAGCAGAGGACATTTCCCCAAGGAGAGGACGGCACAGATGATTTTCTCTTTACTGAGAAAAACAGTCTTGCCATTTATGGTTATAATATTCAAAATTCACAGAACATGGATAAACAAAAGATACATTACTGCTTCACGCTGTCCGATGTACAGATGGAGTATCTTCGCTGCAAGAAGTACAAGATTGACCGCATGGAATGCTTCATGTCTCTTGCCTCTTTTGCCGAACGTGAAACAACACTTGTACCTATCAGCAAGACCTAACAAGTGGAAATCTTGTGTGGGCAATGTATGGTTGACAATACCCAACTTGCAAAACTCTGGGATAAAGACCGCAAGACCGTCCCCAAACTTTTACAAGCTATGGAGGCTGTGGGCATTTCCTCTTCACAAAAAGTTGGAGACAACCGCATCATTACCCTGCATTCACTCTCTGGTTGGTATGTGGACGGAAGATTTGTCAAGAACGGCTTTTCATTGAAGCGCAATGCGGATGGCACTGCAATCGTCCATACGGAAGTTCCACAAGCAAGAGTATTTGTTACGACAACGGAGGATGATACAAAGTCGGACAAGGAAGATGGGCATTTTTCCAATGGAATATCCGATACAGACAAAAAGGGCAATTCTTCTACGGCAGATATTTCTTCTTCCCTAAATTCGGCTTCATCTAATGATAATGGAAGCGTGGGTAAGATCGGAACTAATGGCAATCTTTCCGATGCTATTACTGGTGGAATTTCTCCACAGCAAAACTACTCCAGACAGTCTGTTGGCAATCCTTCTTCCCTGCAAGAAGCAGATGCCAAACAGAATGAGGGAGAGCACAACACATATCCACAGCATCAGTTTGGAGGTCAAACACAACAGTCGAACGGTTCTAATGCCAATGGCTACAAACCTAACGAATACCATAACGGCAATCAATAGGCATATAGAGGCTAATAAGCCACTATACATAAAAATCATCCCAAAGGACGATTAACCGCCATAGGCTACCGCCCAACTGTTATACGTTTAAGCAGCCTTGGGGACGGAGGCTGTTAAAAGTGCCGTCATTTTATAGGTACTTTTCGAGAAATCCTTTTGTAATACAGAAGCCGTGTCCGTCTTTCTGTATTCCTAAAAGTTTCTCGGACTACTCGCAGGCTCGCAGTCGTGACCACCTTTGCAAGGTGCTTGTAATCATCCCATTTTAATTTGAGACAAGGACAAATGAGAAAGAAGAAAATCATAAGGAAACCGCCTACGGAAGTCCATACCTACCGATGTACGAAAGAAGAGTTTAAGCAGCTCCAGACGCTTGCCAAGGAGTGTGGAATTAGTCTGAGCCGCTATGTCGTTGAGACTGGCTTAAAGCACCGTCCACGCATGAGGCTTACCAAGGATGAGGTGGATGCCCTCAACTCTCTCGCCATTGCAAGGACGGATTTGATAAAAATCAGCAACGTGCTATCTAAGAAAACGGCTGAGGAAAAGGCTCGGTTCTTCAAGAATGAGAAGTTCATGCGTTGGTGGATTGATGCCGTTGCTGGACTTATCCAACATTGGTATAGCATTGAGGAGAATATCGCAACAAACGTACAGATCAAATCAAAGGAGGATTCATGATTATGCTCGCAAAGGTAGTATCGTATGGAGGCAATTCCGTAAGGTACGCATTGGAAAAGGAGAATGCAAAAACGGTCAAGGTGAACAATATGCCCGATGGTCTTGACCCTACCGCCATCTGGTACATGATGAAGCATCATTGCCAGTATCATCAGGCGGAAAGGACGGTCGGCAGAAAGTTGGAAAGGTTCATGACCACTTTTGTACTTTCCCCATCAAAGGAGGAATCTGCCAACTTCACGATGGAAGATTGGGCAAACCTCCAAGACGAAGCATTGGGAGTTTTGGATTCTGTTGGACTTTCGCCCAACGGTTTTTCCAATGAAATAAAGACCAACTTCACCAATTCTATGAATGTGGGCGGACTGCACTCTGATTCTAAGTCTGAAACGCTGCACCTTCACATTGATTGTTGTCGTGTGGATATGGAGGGTAAGACCAATGATGTACACGATATTCACCTTCGGGCAATGAAGGCTGCGGAAATTATCAATATGCGCCATGGATGGGAACAACCGCAGGAAATTCGGAATATGCGAAAGGCTGAACTTGCGGAGGATTGCGAACATATCCTCACAGATATGCAGCAGTTCAACATTGACAGATATTTCAATCTGTTGCGTATGAAAGGCTATGAGGTTAAACCTCGTTACGACAAGCAGCGGAAACTTGTCGGCTACACAGTCGGCAAGAATGCTTCAGTGTTCAAGGCTTCTGAGATTGGCAGGAAGTTTATGGCATCAAAGATTGAAGACACATGGAATAAACTGCACCCACAACCTACACAAGTCAAGACAAAGCCTGTTTCTCCATCCGTTGCTTCTACGCCTCGCCCAGTTCGTCCTGTCGTTCAGACTCCAACAGCATCACAACCAAAAGCGCAACCTCAAATTACACAAACGGCATTCACAATCAACATTGGCGATGAAGTCAAGAAGGTGTGGATTCCGAACTCTGTCAAAGATGTCTTTACTAATGAGGTTCAGGTTCCAGAGGACAATGATATTGCGACAACAGAGAATGTCGCTCATGTAGCGATACTGTTGTTTGCAGGATATATTGATGCTGCCACTTCCATTTCAGAATCATGTGGCGGTGGCGGTTCTGCTACCTCTTCTGGTTGGGGCAAGAAAGATGACGAAGATGACTGGAAGTTTGCCCACCGTTGCGCACAGATGGCTCATTCAATGTGCAAGCCTAAACCACGCAGCAGAAGTTTCCACCGATAAATCAATGACAATATGGCAATCAGAAAAAGCAAGATAAACATAGACACAGAAGAAAGATCCGACTTCGACAACATGTTGAATGATGTCGAAAACGAGGTTGAGGAACAGCAAGCCGAGGATGGACTTGTAAACCGAGTTCCTGAGTTGAAGCAGTTGAGTGAGGACATTGACAAGGCTACAAACACCTTCATCAATGCCACACTTGAACTGGAGTCTGCCATTCAGCAGTATCAACGTGCAGAAGCCAAATTAGGTGGTGCTGTGACTACTATCAGCAAAAAGGTTGATACCATCAATCAGCACATAGACAAAGTTTTGGAAAATGCGCCAACACAATTAAAGGTGTCTGTAAATGTCAATGATGCTGACTGGCAGAAAATCCAAGAACTGTTTGCTAAAGAACGCCAATGGATGACCGCACAGATGCAGACGCATATCCGTGAGGTCAATTCCATGTTTGCTGATGAACGGAAAAAAGTCCGTGAACGCTACAAGGAATATGATGGTTGTTATCTCGGACACTATGCCCAGTGGTTCTTTTGGTTCTTCTTTACGATTGGATTTTTTGTGATTGCAGGATGTATAGGGATGATGATTGCACAATGCTATAATAGGTGATAAAAGTCGAAAGACCTTCGGCTCTTGTCACCTTAGGCTTCGGATTTTTATTTGTTGTATCACTAAGAATTACCATTTTTTACGGACATATACAATACCTGCCTTTATTTGGGCATCAATTGTATTTATGTCAATCCCTAATCGAATCATATACTCTTTAATTATATTATTATTTAGTCTGTCTGTAATTCGTCTTCTTTTGTAATAATCCAAATTTTCAAAAGAGAGCGGCTTTCCCTCTTCATAAAAAATCCACCTATCTTCTTTGTATGCTTGAATTAATCGTTCTTCTAAATCTGGATTGGAAAAATAGAATTTGAAAAATGGATTATCTGTTTCAGTTTCATTGGATAATGCACATGTAATAATGTTACATCTCAAATGTTTTTGTATGATTCTGCAAACATTAGACAGTCCATCTTCATAATTTGATATAAAAAACACTTTGTCTGGATATATCTTATTTTGCCAGCAACTAAATTTGGGAAAATGGGAGCCTCCACTTTGTGGATTAACCCACCCATTTGGATTTGGTATTTCCGAATAGATTTCAGCCTTTCCTGTTATCAGTTGTTTTTTGAATATAACTTTCACAGTATCAACAAATAGATTAAAATTGCAAATGTTGAATACAGAAAAAATCAAGTAATTAAATTCTGTTGTCATACCTATTGTTTTACCATTCATTTTAAAAGTATTTTCGTCATCACTTCGTCACCTATCTCTTTTGCGAAATCTAAGGGGGATCGCATGGCTTTATTTTTGCTTAGTGCATCAGCTCCATATTTAATGAGCAACTTGACAAATTGGTAATCGCCATCCGCATAGAAAACAGCATACCATAACGGGTTGTTGCCGGAGGAGTCCAAAATATTTACCTTTCCTCCTTTTGCTAACAATAATTCAGCTATAGTAAGATTGTTGTGCTGCACACAATAGTGTAAGGGAGTTAGGCCTCTATTGTCTTGATGATTGATGTTGATACCTCTGTTCACCAAATCTACAGCAATACTATTTCTATAATAAGCAATGGCTTCTTGCAGAAGATTTTGCCCCAACTCATTGTCGCAGTTTATGGGAGTGCTTGAGATTGACAGATGGTAATGCTCTGTCAAGCCATTACGTATGATTGAAAATATTTCATTAGTCATAGCCGTTTTTCTTATTATACTTGAATATTTCTCATTCGTAATCTATCGTTTTATTAGTAGTCTTCTAAAAATACGCTTAAATCTTCGGCAAACCTATTCAAGCTTACAATTTTACCAAGCGGTTCTTTTTCGGTAGGAAAAACATTGATATAAAGACCCTTTTCGCAAATGAAATCAATCACTGAATTTTCGAAACAATCCAGAGTTATTGCAACACTTCGGCAATTTATTCTTTCATTAACACAAAATGCTTGTGCATATTCTTTTGCAGACCATATAGGGAATAATTTTATCTTTCCATTGGATTGAATCGAAAACGAGTTGTCGTTTCCTACAATAGACCACATAGTTTCCGTATCAGCGATTCTTTTAAGAGTGTACTTATACCGAACTTCTGCTTGGCACTGTATTAAAGCATTCTTTTCTTCAATAGAAATCCTTAATTCCATTTGACCTAATGATTTTGTTTCAAAAAATATAACACACAACTATCTGTTTGTAAATTTATGAATATAAGCATCAAAATCATTAGGGCAATCTGCTTTACAAATTATTGTCCCACTAACCTTTGATGCCATCAAATAGTAATTTGTATCAGTCTCTATTATTTTGTACAATTTATCGAAAGGAATACTTGACTCTATTTCATTGCATGTCACTACATAGTGGTCATCATAGAACTTAACTATATAAATTGCATCTCTTATTGTTTTATTTTGGCGATAAACTTTTCTGGCTTTTTGTATTGGCGATTTGTAAAGAGACCAATTGACAATAATATTGACTAAAAACATCATTATTGAGCCTATAGGAAAGTCTTCCGAAGTAATATCATTTACTATCATACCCACTGTGAATAGCAGTAGTATTATATTGCAAATAACGACATTTCTTACATAATGAAACATATGTAATATTACATATTTGTTGAAACGCACTACTTCTTCTTCCGAGAATGTGCTGTTAATTGTAAAAAGAGGTTGTTTCATATTTCTTTTCCATCTATTGTTATTATGGATTCGCTTGGAAACACAACATCTATTGTGTGTTCTGTAGTTTGCAACATATAATGTCGCAAATCCAATTTTGATTCATAAATTTGTTCCAATCCTGCAGTTTCTAACCATTTTATATAATGAGATTCTTTTACATTGACCAATGTCGCCGAGATGTTTGGATTATGACAAAACTCCGCCCACCTAAAATGCTCTAATGTTACTCTGTATGAGAACACATTTGCAAAAACAATTTTTGTAACCCGTTTTTCCTTAAACGAGTCCAATTCTACCAATAAATCAGTAGCGTTATATTCTATTTTTGAAAGGGCATGTTCCCCTTCCATAAAAGGCAAAGGAGTCCATTCTTCTTGTGGTATTTTATTGCTCATATTTTATCGTTTTTATTGCACAAAGATAGTGTTTTATACTGATAATCAAGCAGAAATATTTAAGTATCAGCAGTTTTTAGTTACTATTTAGACAAATTGAAATTAATATCTGTAATTTATGGATATAGAAGTCTTTTTATCTCATCCAATAATCTCAAACAAGATATAAAATAGCCCCTCACCGTTCTCCAATGATTATGATTCACACAGATCTTTGCATTTCTCCCAATGGGCATCGAATTCCTCTTTGCTAACCAACATATTGGTTTCTATCGAATGCAAGTCATATTGCAGGATGATGGACATCGGTGGATTAAGTTTGATGAAATCCTCTGGAAAGCATCCATCTTTCTCGATATTGGCAACACAATAGTTTCCAAAAGAAGAAATTGTAATAGCCCTTGATACTCTCACGCCATCAAACTCGCCATGGCAAACCGTGTCGAACACCTTTGTCTTGAAATAGAACTTGTATATCAATATCCTGTTATTGCATGGAAGCTGGCTTCTCAGACGGATACACAAATGAGCTAAGGACAACAAAAAACTTTTCTTGGCATCCTTTGGAGACATTATCAGCGTGAAGTCCTTGCCTAGCTGACCTACGGAAATGTAGCCACAAATACTGTGAGCAAATATTTCTTTGTATCTTTATCTCTTAGTTTCATATTACGTTCATTATATTTACTCTGTATTGTACACGCACACTTACCGTGTCCACCGCCTCTTGGGAATGGACGCATGAGGCAAATAAACAAAATGCCAATAAACTGAAGAGTATTTTCATAAGCAACAATTCTTTTTATTTACTTCAACTCAAAGGTTGCCATGAAAGGCACCTTCTCACCATCTATGCTATCCTCATAAAAAAAGCGGTAAACGCCTGGTTTGTTGGGAAGAATATCGGGAAAAAGATGGGCAGTAATGGTGCCGCTTTGACCATCGTTTAAAACATGACCGATGGCCGTGAACGAGCAATCGGTGGGCACAACAAACCAATTGCCATCCGCTCCTTGGGCTGTGATGCTATAGGCATCGCCATACACAAATTCCTCGCCACTATGGTTGGTAATCGTGAATCTGATTTCCGTGGTGCCCAATGGATAGGAAGGCTTCTCCGCCTTGAGGGAGATGCCTTGGTAGGTGCTCACGCCTTCCCTGTTGTCGATGATAGGGTCCAACTTGCCCTCAAACCTGATGGCGGGCGAGTTGTAAATCTGCCTACGAAACTCCAGCTGCTTCTCCTTCGTGTTCCAACGGAGCGCAACATCAATGGAGTTGGATCCCATTCCAAATCCAACAACATTTCGCAAGGCCGGGGTCTTGTCTTCCGACAGGAACTTCCGCTCAAGTATCCGCATAATGGCGTTCAGTTCCCTATGCGAATATTTACGCGCCGAAGCCTTGCGATAGGTTCTCTTCTTGCTCTTGACAACTCTCTTTTTGCTAATGGCAACCCTCTTTTTGCCAACAGTTGCCACTTTCTTTTGCTGAATGGCCATTGATGGGTTGCAAGCAGCACAAGTGGTTTGCATTGAAAGGAACATTGTCAATCCTAATATTATTGCATTGAGGAGTTTTGGCTTCAGTCTCATAGTTATCAGCAATTAATAATTTAACATGTAGAGAGATATGAACTCTTATAGTATATTTCTTTTCTTATGAGAAAAGTTCAATTTATTTTGCAAATACTATATTTTAGTTTATCCACAAAATGATGCTATGATATTATTTTGTCTCTCATAATCTCTTCAATCATTGCGTTCCTTTTTGTCCGTGATAAGTTCTTTCATATCCACAGACAAGAACTGTGCAATTTCAAGAAGTGTGGTAAGGTTGGGTTGAGAACGGTTGCATACGTAAGCATTGACCGTACTGAAACTCCTTCCTAACTTCTTTGCAAGCCATGTTTGGCTTATCCCTTTGTCCTCTAAGACTGCTCTTATGCGATTTAAATTCATGTTTTTATCGTTTTTACGCTACAAAAATAATATTTTATCGTGATAATCCATCCAAATCCCTTGAATATCTGTATTCCGTCGTAATTTAGACAAAATAGAAATATAATCTGCAAAAATGGGACTAAGCAATTGATTTCCCAACATGGCAAGATACATATATGCGTTCATAAATATTTGTTCTATTTGCCATGTTCTTAAAATGTCAAAATCGGAAATTTATCATTGTTTTCAGTGTTAATTTATGTTTTCTCATGCTTTCATTTTGGGGTTTCTTGATTTTGTTGTTCCTAATTTGTTTCTTTCGTCATTTTACCATTCCAATTAGTATTGATTATCAGTACATTACGAGCAATCAGTAAGATTTCAAGAAGAAGATTATGATGGTCGTGGGAGCATGTATCTTCCTCATTGCGGCGGCCAAGGCGTTGCCTCTGTTCTTCGGCCGCCTACTGCCTGCTCGGTTTCATTGCCGGGCTTGTCGTGCTGGCTACCGTCGTATCGGTCGGTATCGTGCTCATCCTTCTCAAACAGCGGAAAGGACTGCATAGCAAGAAGGTCGCTCCGGGTGTGTATGTGTATGCCCACTCGCGCAAGATCTGACGAAAGAAAAACCATCACGGCAATGTGCATGGCTTTATTGATTGTTGAACGCGGGCGGGTTTGTCTTGAAGCAAGGCGAACCTGCCCCTATTTAATTACACGTATATCGAAATGACCCTATACATCATTTTATGTTTTGTCGCTTTGTGCGCGGGTATGGCCTTGTCGGTCTATGCGTTCGGTACGGGCGGCAAGCGCAAGCGAATCTTTCAGGACATCTATTTCTCAGCGGAGGAAACGGACGGTGTGGGTGTGCTGTACACCAAGACCGGCGAATATTCCGCCGTACTTAAGATAGAGAATCCGGTACAGAAATATTCGGCGGACATAGATAGCTACTACGACTTCACGCACCTGTTCACCGCCCTTGCGCAGACCTTAGGCGAAGGGTACGCCATCCACAAGCAGGATATCTTCGTCAGGAAACAGTTTGCAAGCGAACCGGCTGACGGGCAGGAGTTCCTGTCGGCGTCGTATTTCCGCTACTTCAAAGGGCGTCCCTACACGGACAGCCTTTGCTACCTGACCATCACGCAGGAGGCGAAAAAGAGCCGCCTGTTCTCGTTCGACAACAAGAAGTGGCGCGATTTCCTCGTGAAAATCCGCAAGGTGCATGACCAACTGCATGACAGCGGCGTACAGGCCAGGTTCCTGAACAAAGCCGAGGCGAGCGAGTATGTCGACCGCTACTTCGCCATGAACTTCAAAGACCGCACCGTGTCGATGACGAACTTCAAGGCGGACGATGAAACGGTGTCGATGGGCGACAAACGCTGCAAGGTGTACAGCCTTGTGGACGTGGACTGTGCCGCACTGCCCTCGATGATACGTCCGTACACGAACATCGAGGTGAACAACACGGAAATGCCGGTCGATCTGGCTTCGGTGGTGGACAACATACCGGACGCCGAGACGGTGGTCTATAACCAAGTCATCTTCCTACCCAACCAAAAACGGGAACTGGCGATGCTCGACAAAAAGAAGAACCGCCACGCGAGTATTCCGAACCCGAACAACCAGATGGCGGTCGAGGACATCAAGCGTGTGCAGGAGGTCATTGCCCGTGAAAGCAAGCAACTGGTATATACGCACTTCAACATGGTGGTAGCCGTATCTGCCGGTGCAGACCTGCAAAAGTGTACGAACCACTTGGAAAACGCATTCGGGCGCATGGGCATCCATATCAGCAAGCGGGCGTACAACCAACTGGAACTGTTCGTCGGTTCGTTTCCGGGCAACTGCTACACGCTCAATGAGGAATACGACCGTTTCCTGACCCTTTCCGATGCGGCGATGTGCCTGATGTACAAGGAGCGCGTGCTGCACAGCGAGGAAACACCGCTGAAGATTTACTACACCGACCGTCAGGGTGTGCCGGTGGCTATTGACATCACGGGAAAAGAGGGAAAGAACAAGCTGACGGACAACTCGAATTTCTTTTGTCTGGGGCCTTCTGGGAGTGGCAAGAGCTTTCATATCAACTCGGTCGTGCGCCAGCTCCATGAGCAGGGAACGGATGTGGTCATGGTCGATACGGGAAACTCATACGAGGGACTGTGCGAGTATCTGGGCGGCAAGTATATCAGCTATACCGAAGAACGGCCTATCACGATGAATCCGTTTCGCATCAACCGGGAGGAATACAACATCGAGAAGATAGACTTCCTCAAGAACCTTATCCTGATGATTTGGAAAGGGTCGGACAGCCAAATCCCCGAAATTGAGTTCCGCATTGTCGAGCAGATAATCATAGACTACTATGATGCCTATTTCAACGGATTTACAAGATACACCGACGAGCAACGGGAGGTACTGCTGAAAAACCTGTTTGCGGCGGCCAGCCGAAAGAACCCAAACAAACCACCCAGAGAGGTGGATGAGATGGTGCGCAAACAGATAGAGGTGCTTGAGGCACGGCGGGCGGCCCTCAAAGTGACGGAGCTGAGTTTCAACTCATTCTTTGACTACTCATTCGACCGTCTGGAGCAGATCTGCACCGAAAACGACATCACGACAATCAGCTACTCGACCTATTCGACCATGCTGCAGCCGTTCTACAAGGGCGGTGCGTATGAGAAAATTCTCAACGAGACAGTGGATTCGGCACTGTTTGACGAGACATTCATTGTCTTTGAAGTGGATGCAATCAAGGAAAATAAGAAACTGTTTCCCATTGTCACACTGATTATCATGGACGTGTTCCTGCAGAAAATGCGCATCAAGAAGAACCGTAAAGTCCTTGTCATCGAGGAAGCGTGGAAGGCCATTGCCAGCCCGCTCATGGCGGAATACATCAAGTTCATGTACAAGACCGCCCGTAAATTTTGGGCTTCTGTTGGCGTGGTGACGCAGGAGATACAGGACATCATCGGCAGCGAAATCGTGAAGGAGGCCATCATCAACAACTCGGACGTGGTGATGCTGCTGGATCAAAGCAAGTTCAAGGAACGCTTTGACGAAATCCGAAAGATTCTTGGTCTGACCGAGGTGGATTGCAAGAAGATATTTACCATCAACCGCTTGGAGAACAAGGATGGGCGCAGCTTCTTCCGCGAAGTGTTCATCCGCCGGGGGACGACCAGCGGCGTGTATGGCGTGGAAGAGCCGCACGAGTGCTACATGACCTACACGACCGAACGGGCGGAAAAGGAGGCACTGAAGCTTTACAAGAAGGAACTTCGGTGCAGCCACCAGGAAGCTATCGAGGCATATTGCCGGGACTGGGATGCCAGCGGTATCGGGAAGTCCCTGCCTTTTGCACAAAAAGTAAACGAGACGGGGCGTGTGCTCAACCTCCGTCCCGTGTATGAATCCAAATAAGCATTGCAGCCATGAAACGACTACTCCTTATCCTGACCATCGCCTCGGTCGCACTCTGCCAGACGGTTCACGCCCAGTATTACAGCGTGAACTACGACACCCGTACCGTTGCGGCGATGGTGGCCGCCTTCGGTACGGAAGCGGTCGCCGAAGGGTACTACCGGGAGCAGGTCGATGACATCCTCAAGCACTACACGGCAGCGGAGGTCGCTACCGCCGGGATATTCGCGGCCAAGTTCTTGGAGCATAAAGCCCTGAGCGACCTCGGCATCTGGAACAGCCGCACGGAGAACTACTACTACCGGCGCATCTACCGGATGGTGGCGGAGAAAATCATGCCCAAGATATGGGTGGTGGCGAAGCAGATGCTCCATTCGCCGCAAACGGCTATCTATTGGGGCAGTTACCTGATGAAAGTCTGCGACGATACCAAAAGTCTGTGTATGCAGTTCGAGAGCGTGGTGACCAACAGCACGCTGACCTTTTCGGACATCGCCTTTCTCGAAATCAATCCGGAGATTGCCCCCTTGCTAAAGCTCTCCGAAACGGGAAACATCGACTGGCAGCGGATGATGGACAACTTCGCCCACATACCGGGCAACTTCACGCACGAGAACCTGAAAAGCGACCTCGACAACCTTTATAACACGGGTGTCGGCCTTGCAACGGCAGGCATTGCCAATCTCGGTGACGCCCTGTTGCAAAGCAGCTCGTTCCATGACCTGATGGGCGGAAAGGTTGAAGAAATCGGCAACCTGTATGAACACTACGGGAGTCTATTCGAGCAGGCGGAACATGACATCGGCGGCTTGCTGATTGACATGGTGGGTGGTCCGGACAACGTGGCCGGTCTGTTCAACTTCAGCAACTACAACCTCACGGCATGGATGACCGACTACCTGGACGAAGCGATGGGGAACTATTACACGCAGCGGTGGTACATTGCCCGGCGTGACCAAGGGAGCGTATCGCTGTGCGACTACTATCCTCCGACGGACGACAACAGCATCCTGAACGGGGGCGCATGGGTGCGGTTCAACACGAGCGACCCGAATTTCTATCCCAACGCCTCGCAACGGGAACAGGTACTTGCCAACTCGGAAGGATATGCCGGTTGGTCAAGAAACCGCGTGCAGCAGTTGAACAACCAGAACGACGGGTTCAGCTACAGCATCAACTATTGGATGAGTGCCTATATCATCAGCAAGAAAAACAAGCAGACCAAAAAGGCATACGCATACGAAATCCATGTGAGCAAAAGCTGGAATAAGGAAGAAGTTGTCTATGAGGAAGTCTTCGATTCCTACTCGATGGACTTGAATACGTTTCGGGCGCAACTGAATGTCCGACTTGCGGAGTTCAACGAAAACGAGGACGGCTACACCTATTATATATCTTCCGGTACGCGGAACTATTACCAAGCAACGGACGCCGCCAAATTGAAGGGATGCGAGAGCGTGACCATCAGCGTGACCTGTTCCGACGGGGTTACGCTCGGACAGGGCTCGACACAATACAAGTGCCGTAAATGCGGCAGCTCGTTGAATGCCCACACCAAGGAGTGCGCCATGCAGACCTCGGTGACGGAAAACAACCTCGACCTTTCGGAACTGGATGCGCTGTTGAACGAGGCAAACAGCCAAGCGGCCAATCTTGAAGCGCAAATCGGGACATTGGAAAACGAGAACGCTGTCCTGCTGAAGAAAATCAGTACGGCGAGCATTGAGGATGCGGCGGCTTACCGACAGCAGTATAATGCAAACAAGACACGGATAGACCGTCTGAAAGGCGAACTCGCGGAGTGGAAGAAGAAACAGTCCGACTATGCTCAGGCGAAGTCGGAAGCCGCAGACGACAACAGCGTAGCGACGGATGACTATTACCGCATTCCAGCTATCATGCAAGACTGCAAGGCTGCCTACGGCCTGACATGGCAGGACGGCGGATCGTGGAACGGCTATTCGTATGTGCGCAAGGCGACAATGCCGAACATCAACGGCATCATCACATTCAAGGCTACGGTCTCGATTGCCCGCAAGCCGAAATATTTTCTCGGCATCAAGATTCACCGTGCCATCATCCAAATCCAATGGGAACTGACCTCGGTCTATACGGACACGCACGTCGCCGATGTGCTGACACTCGATCCGGGGCTTTCGGATGCGGAGAAAACCAAATTAGTGAACGACCGCATCGCCGAAATCGCCCGTGAACACCCGTCCTGCAAAATCACGACGGAATACGCCCGCAGCACACCGCTGGAGGAAACTCCGTCCGGCGACGTGTACCATCTGCTGTGGTCGAGCGACCGCCTCGAAATCGCGAGGGAGGTGGACAGCAGAATCACAAGGATATACGCCGACTTGGTATCGCTGGAAAAGATGATGCACTACAAGCGGAGCATCCTTGACGTGATGAAGGATGTGTTGCCCGGACTGGACACGGACGAAGGCCGCAGGCTGACGCTCGTGGAGGAATGCCATGACCGCTGGGTGGAGAGCGCACGGACGTTTCGGAACGATGGCGGCAGAAACGGCGGAAAGGAGGTGCGGCCATGAAACGCATTTTACGGATAGCCGCATTGCTGCTCTTCCTGCTGCCCGGTATCGCCAAGGCGCAGTGGACTTTCGATATAGTCTCCGTCGAAGCCTACATCAACGACCACAAGAAGCAGCGCAGCCTGTTGTTGGCCCGCAGTACCTTGGAGTACAGCAACAAACTGTTGCACGAATACAGCTGTAAGGAAGTCGGGGGCTATAAAGAGCTGAATATCGACCTTGACCGGTACACCCGTGCGTTCGATGTCATCGACGTCATGTACCAGTCGTTGCGCACGGTGCTGAACGTCAAGAATACCTACACATCGGTCAGCGACCGTATCGGCGACTATAAATCATTGTTGGAGGATTTCAATGCGAAGATATTGAAACGGGGACGCATCGAATCCGCAGATACCCTGATTATCTCCATCAATGCGAGGGGGCTGAGGGCGATTGCCCGTGAGGGGGAACAGCTCTACAAGTCCGTGAGCGACCTCGTGCTGTATGCCACCGGAGCGGCAGCCTGCTCGACCTCCGACCTGCTGATGGTGTTGGAGGCCATCAACCGCTCATTGGACAACATCGAGCGGCATCTGAACCGTGCGTATTTCGAGACATGGCGGTATATACAGGTGCGTATCGGCTATTGGAAGGCAAAGGTATATCGCTCCCGCACCATGCGGGAGATTCTCGATGACGCCTTCGGGCGTTGGCGCGGAGCCGGAAGACTGGATTATTAACGACAAAAAGAGAAGAATATGAACAGAAAACTATTACTCATGGCGGTGGCGGTCACCGTAACGACAGCCGTACACGCACAGTATGTAACGTACAACCATGATTCGCCGAAGCAGAATCAGGTAACGGTCATGGAGACCGGTACGGGCGCACTCTCGCCCGACCTCTATTATTCCGTGCTGCACAACAAATACAAGAAGTCGGCAGCGGCCAAAAACAAGCTCTCGTTCCGCACGCTTGCCGGTATCAATCTCTACAACCAGGTGGACGAAGCGGAAGCCATTGATTCGGCCTTGGTCAAGCGGGCGAAGGTCGAGGCGTTGAACGTTGCCGACCGGCAGGTGGACATCGCATGGCTTGCCGAGGGCGATAAGGTCAGCGGACAGATGGAGCGGTTCCGGCGCAACATCGACCGTATTCTCCTGTCCGGTGGCACTCCGGCCGACAAGGAACGGTGGACGGAATACTACCACGTCTATCAGTGTGCCATCAAAGCCACGAAAGACGCCTATATGCCCAATGCCCAGCGAAAGAAGGAGTATCTGCGCATTTACGAGGATGTGGCACGGCAGAACGAGATTTTAGTGGGCTACCTTGCCAAGCGTCAGAACGCAACGGTGACGAATGCACTGCTGAACGCAACGGACAACCGTACCCTGCATAAAGGCGGTATTGTCCGCAATGCCATGAGCCGGTGGCAGGAATCACGCCTTGCGGTGCGTGGTTCGCAATCGGGCAGCAACGGAAACGGCGAAGATGACAACGAGAGTGTAAACAGAGGGAAATAAAAAGACAGGGCTATGGCAAACGGAGATATACTTTCGGATTTCGGCATCAACCTGTTGGAGGAGGAAATAGATGATGTCATCTTTCAGACCAACGAGTTTCTGACTGACGCGACTTTTACCGGTGCGCAGGGACCTTTTTGGTGGATATTGCAGATGTGCATGGCACTCGCGGCACTGTTCTCCATCGTCATGGCGGCAGGTATCGCCTACAAGATGATGGTAAAGCACGAGCCGTTGGACGTGATGAAGCTGTTTAGGCCGCTTGCCGTGTCGATTATCATCTGCTGGTGGTATCCGCCTGCGGACACGGGTATGGCGGGGAGCAGGAACAACTGGTGTTTTCTCGATTTCCTGTCCTACATCCCTAACTGCATAGGTTCGTACACCCATGACCTGTATGAAGCCGAAGCTTCACAGATATCGGACAGGTTCGAGGAAGTTCAGCAGCTCATCCATGTGCGTGACACGATGTACACGAACCTGCAGGCACAGGCGGATGTCGCCCACACAGGCACATCCGATCCCAATCTGATAGAGGCGACAATGGAGCAGACCGGTGTGGACGAAGTGACGAACATGGAAAAGGATGCGGCGAAGTTGTGGTTCACGTCTTTGACGGCAGGTGTCATCGTGGGGATAGACAAAATTATCATGCTGATTGCCCTCGTGGTGTTCCGAATCGGTTGGTGGGCTACGATTTACTGCCAACAAATCCTGTTGGGAATGCTGACGATTTTCGGGCCGATACAGTGGGCGTTCAGCATCCTGCCAAAATGGGAAGGTGCTTGGGCGAAGTGGCTGACACGCTATCTGACGGTGCATTTCTACGGGGCGATGCTCTACTTCGTGGGCTTCTACGTGCTGCTGCTCTTTGACATTGTATTGTGCATCCAAATCGAGAACCTGACGGCGATAACCGCCAGCGAGCAGACGATGGCCGCCTACCTGCAGAACTCGTTCTTCTCGGCGGGCTACCTGATGGCGGCTTCGATTGTAGCTCTCAAGTGCCTGAACCTTGTTCCGGACTTGGCGGCATGGATGATACCGGAGGGCGACACGGCATTCTCTACCCGAAACTTCGGCGAGGGCGTGGCACAGCAGGCGAAGATGACGGCAACCGGAGGGTTGGGCGGCATCATGAGATAATCCGCAAAAGATAATATAAACCCAATAAAAATCATAACAACATGAAATTGCAAGAGAAAATCAAAAGCTGGTGCAAGGATGAGAAATTTATGTCCTTTGCACAGGAACGAGCGAGAAAAGAGGTTTGCGAGGTGGCGGAGAACCACCGCATCGACCCGCAGTATGAAGAACTGGACGAAGCCTTCGAGTACGACGACCGGTACATCGCCCCCTTAGTGACGTACCTAACGTACAAGCTGCGTCTTGCCCTGCTGCAGCGGAACGCTGGTAAGCGCAAAAGAGGAATCTGGTGGGTGCTTGTCCATGTGGAGATGCAGGGCTATTACGTGGAGATATTCTCGGCGGAGTTCGAGAATCTTTTGACGGAACTTCGGGATGCGGTCATACCCATGCTGCACACGGAATATGTACAGATGTTGAACGGTAAAAGGGAATAACCGATGGTCATCAAGAATTTGGAAAACAAAATCAGACTGGTGGGCATCATCTGTACCGCTTTTCTCGTGGGATGTGTCATCATCAGCTTGTCAAGCATCTGGACAGCCCGGACGATGGTCTCGGATGCGCAGAAGAAGGTGTATGTGCTGGACGGCAACGTGCCTATCCTCGTGAATCGCACGACAATGGACGAAACGCTTGATGTGGAAGCCAAAAGCCATGTGGAGATGTTTCATCATTATTTTTTCACGTTACCGCCGGATGACAAATATATCCGCTATACGATGGAAAAAGCGATGTATTTAGTCGATGAGACGGGGTTGGCACAATACAACACGCTCAAGGAAAAGGGTTTCTACTCCAACATTTTGGGTACGAGTTCGGTGTTCTCCATCTATTGCGACAGCGTGGCTTTCAACAAGGAGAAGATGGAGTTCACCTACTACGGACGGCAGCGCATCGAGCGACGGAGCAATATCCTGATGCGTGAACTGGTGACGGCAGGACAGCTCAAGCGTGTACCCCGAACAGAGAACAATCCGCATGGGCTGCTTATCGTGAACTGGCGTACCCTGCTGAACAAGGACATCGAACAGAAAACGAAGATCAACTACTAAACAACGGAGTTTATGAATATCAAGGGATTCAGGCGGATGCTCTTCGGTGAAAAGATGCCGGACAAGAACGATCCGAAATACAAAGACCGTTACGAGCGGGAGGTGTCCGCCGGACGAAAGTTCGCCCAAGCGACACGTATCGACAAGGCTGCCGCCAAGGTACAGGGATTCGCCAACGCGCACCGGATACTTTTTCTGGTCATCGTCTTCGGTTTCGCTATCGGAGGGTTCACTTGGAACATCTATCGCATTACGATGGCATACCGCAACAGCCGGCCGACACGCACGGCGACGGAAATGCAGGATTCGGTGCTGCGGGAAAGACACAAGAGGCTGCAAGGGGGTGAAATAAGGGAAAATCGGAACGAGAACAAGAAATATGAACCGCAATAAAGGAGTGCTTATGAATACACGATTTGAAAAATCAGTCCGCTCGTCGGACGAATGGTACACCCCGAAGGAGGTGCTGAAAGCGTTAGGCAGGTTCGACCTTGACCCTTGCGCCCCTGTCCATCCGTTGTGGCCGACCGCCGAGGTCATGTATGACCGGGACATGGACGGATTGTCCCTGAAATGGGAAGGGCGTGTATGGCTCAATCCTCCGTACTCGCGTCCCCTTATCGAACAGTTTGTCCGAAAGTTGGCGGAACACGGCAACGGCATCGCGCTGTTGTTCAACCGTTGCGATTCCAAAATGTTTCAGGACGTCATTTTCGAGAAAGCGACGGGCATGAAATTCCTGCGCCACCGCATCCGGTTTTACCGCCCGGACGGAACACGCGGCGATTCTCCCGGTTGCGGCAGCATCCTGATCGCATTCGGAGTGGAAAACGCAGAAGTGCTGAAAAACTGCAGCATTGAAGGCAAGTATGTACAACTCAATTAAAAGATGTATGATGAAGATATTTGATAAAATCAATTTCAGGGAGCCGAAGTATATGCTTCCGGCTGTCCTGTATATCCCGCTTCTGGTTGCATCGTACTTCATCTTCGACCTGTTTCAGACCGAAACGGCGGAGATTCCGGACAAGACGCTGCAGACAACGGAGTTTTTGAACCCCGATTTGCCGGATGCCCGGCTTAAAGGCGGTGACGGCATAGGCAGCAAGTACGAGAACATGGCCAAATCATGGGGTAAGATACAGGATTACTCCGCAGTGGATAACATAGAACGAGATGAACCCGATGACAACAAGGAAGAATATGAATCGCAATACACGGTGGACGACATCGCCCTGCTCGATGAGCAACAGCAGGAAAAGGCTGCGGCAGCGCAAATTGCCGATGCCAAGACGCGCGAGCAAGAAGCTCTCGCGGAACTGGAGAAAGCCCTTGCCGAAGCAAGGTTGAGAGGACGCAATGAGGTATTACCGGCGACCGATACGGACAGTACCGCATCGGCGCAACCCCCGACGGCAACCATAGAGGTTAAGGGAAAAATAGAGGAAGAGAGCCGTTCGGTAAAAGCCCCGTCAGAGAACGAACCGCCCAGCGAAGTGGTACGCAAGGTAAAGACGGCTTCGGATTACTTCAATACGCTTGCGGTCAATGCCCGTGAACCGAAACTGATAAAGGCCATTATCGACGAGGACATCAAAGCGGTGGACGGCTCGCGTGTGCGGTTGCGTCTGCTCGACGACGTGGAGATCAACGAGTGCGTGGTCAAACGAGGGTCGTATCTGTATGCCACCATGAGCGGCTTCTCGTCGGGGCGTGTGAAGGGGAACATCACCAGCATTCTCATCGAGGACGAACTGGTGAAGGTCAGCCTGTCCCTTTACGACACGGACGGCATGGAGGGGCTTTATGTACCGAACAGCCAGTTCCGGGAAACGAGCAAGGATGTGGCAAGCGGTGCGGTGTCGGGGAATCTGAACATGAATACCGGCAGTTACGGCAACAGTCTCTCGCAATGGGGAATGCAAGCCGCTACGAATGCCTACCAGAAAACGAGCAATGCCATCGGCAAAGCTATCAAAAAAAATAAGGTAAAGCTGAAATACGGCACTTTCGTCTATCTGGTGAACGGACGTGAGAAACAGTAAAAACGGAAGCCATGATAGAGATTGACAACATATATAATATGGACTGTATCGAGGGCATGAAGCTCATGGCGAACGGCAGTGTCGATGCCGTGATAGCGGATTTGCCTTACGGCGTGTTGAACCGTAGCAACAAGGCGGTACACTGGGACAGGCAGATACCGCTCGAAGCGTTGTGGGAACAGTACCGCAGGATCACCAAGCCGGGAAGCCCCGTTATCCTCTTTGCGCAGGGCATCTTCTCGGCGCGGCTCATGCTCTCGCAACCCCGGATGTGGCGGTATAACCTCGTGTGGCGGAAAGACCGGGTAACGGGTCACCTGAATGCCAACCGGATGCCGCTACGCCAGCATGAGGACATCATCGTGTTCTACGACCGTCAGCCGGTATATCATCCTCAGATGATGCCGTGTCCACCGGAACGGAAAAATCATGGACGGCGCAAGACGGACGGTTTCACGAACCGCTGTTACGGTGAAATGAAACTGGCTCCGGTGCGTGTTGCCGAAGACAAGTACCCGACCTCTGTCATTTCCATACCCAAGGAACACAAGACAGGAGCATTCTATCATCCGACACAGAAGCCGGTAGCCTTGATAGAGTACCTGATGCGCACCTATACCAACGAGGGCGATGTGGTGCTGGACAACTGCATCGGTTCGGGTACGACCGCCATTGCCGCCATCCGCACGGGACGGCATTACATCGGATTCGAGATTGAACCGACGTATTGCGAAATTGCCGGACGACGGATTCGGGAGGAACTGGAACGTGGTCATGGGATTAAAGAAAGCGAAATAAGGGAAATAAAGAAATAAAAAAATAAAAAATATCAACAGAAACGATATGAACAAGAAAATAATTATAACTGCATTTCTTCTGGCGGCAGGACTTTTTGCCACACGGAACGCACAGGCTCAGCGTACATACGAAGAGATGGAACGGCTGACTGTCAATGAACAGGTAACGACCGTCATCACAGCCTCGGAACCGGTCCGCTTCGTGGATATTTCCACAGACAAGGTGGCGGGCGACCAACCCATTGAGAACATCATCCGGTTAAAGCCCAAAGAGACGGGACACGAGGACGGTGAAGTGCTGGCCATCGTCACCATCGTAACGGAACGCTATCGCACGCAGTATGCACTCATCTACACCACGCGGATAAGCGAGGCGGTGGCAGACAAGGAAATTCAGCTACAGGAACGGGATGCCTACAACAATCCTACGGTCTCGATGTCCACAGCCGACATGGTGCGTTTTGCAAGACGGGTGTGGAACTCGCCCGCGAAAATCCGCAACGTGGCGACCAAGGCGCACCGAATGGTGATGCGCCTGAACAATATTTACTCGGTGGGCGACTACTTCTTCATCGACTTTTCCATCGAGAACAAAACGAACATCCGTTTCGACATCGACGAGATACGGGTGAAACTGTCGGACAAGAAACTTTCGAAGGCAACTAACGCGCAGACCATCGAGCTGACTCCTGCCCTGGTATTGGAACACGGCAAGACGTTCAAGCACGGCTACCGGAACGTGATTGTCGTGAAAAAGATGACCTTTCCGAACGACAAGCTGCTGACTATCGAAATGACGGAACAACAAATCAGCGGGCGCAATATCAGCCTGAACATCGACTACGAGGATGTGCTGTCGGCCGATTCATTTAACACCGCTTTATTGGAGGAGGAATGACGATGAAAAAGACGTTGAAAACAGTTTTGTTACTGATGCTTGTCTGCATAGGGTTTGCCACCAATGCCCATGCGCAACGCAACGGCGGCCGCCTCTCGCTCGGCGTGGGATTGCTGTATGAGAACGGCATGGACGTAACGCTTGCTTACGAGCATGAAATGAACTACCGTCATGCGTGGGAGTTCTTCGCCAACGGCTATCTGAAATGGACGGAATGTAAATCTTGCGGTCATATTTGTCCGGAATCCTTCTGGCGCAACTACCGCACTTATGGTTTCGGTGTGGCGTACAAACCTTGTGTGGTGCGTGGACGCAACCATTACGGCAACTTGCGTATCGGAGCTTCGGCAGGGAGCGACACGAACAAGTTTCTTGCCGGAATCCATGTGGGTTACGAGCACAATTATGAGCTGCGGTCGGGATGGACGCTGTACTGGCAGGTCAAGAGTGACATGATGATAAAAGGGGCGGATTTGCTGCGGACAGGTATCGTGCTGGGTGTAAAACTGCCGATAAAATAAAGGAAAAACAAAAAAACGGAAATGACATGATACGAAAGATTCAATGGATTGCAATGGTAGTGGCGGCGGTATTGTGCGCTGCCTGTGACGCCCATATCGACGTACCCGATACGGCGGTACGTCCGGGGCATATTCTCTGCGAGGACGGCACGGCATTGTCCTATGCGCAGTATGAACAATCGGGGAAGCGGGCAATAGCGGTTGTCTTTGATACCGAACGCCGTGAAGGAACGGAAGGGAACGGCTATGCGGTTTACCTGTGGGACATTGCTCCGGCGGCATTCGCCGACAGCCTCGGTGTCGCACAAGGGACGTCGGCCGACATCGGGGCATTGGACGGGAACATGAACACCTTTGCGCTGTACGACACAAGGGAGACGGCTTCGCCTATGGCGGAAGCGGTCTTTGACCTGTGGCGGTACGGACAGAGTGCCTATATCCCGTCGGTAGCACAGATGCGGTTGCTGTATGCTGTCCGGGAAACCGTCAATCCTGTCATTGAACGGTGCGGCGGTCATCCGTTGCCGTTGGATGAATACGATTGCTGGTACTGGACATCGACGGAAGTGTCCGGACAAGAGACGGCGAAAGCGTGGCTTTACTCGACAGGAAGCGGCGCGATGCAGGAGACACCTAAGACACAGGCGCATAAGCTGCGGCCTATAATTACCATGAACAAATAAAATGTGCAACGATATGAATATAGATATGCTTTTCTGTATAGTATTGATGGTATTGGGGGCTTTCCTCATATACTATCCCATCAAAGATGAATCACCTCGGCAAAAACTGAAAAAGCTCGCCGATTCTGTTGCGTCTGATAAAAAGGACATTGATTATCTGATTCAACGCTTCAGCTACCTTTTGGATAACATGGCGGCAGACAATGGGAAAGGTTCGGCTCTGAGATGCCAGATTGCCAAATTGGAGGAAGTTGTCAAGGAGTTGAACGGCAAACGCAAGGAACTTGAGTTAAACAACCGGTCGATGACGGATGTTAATGACGAATTGAAGCGAAGCAATGCCGAACTTTTAAGGAAGGCTTCTGAATTGCGTGATGAGATACAGCAACAGGAAATTAAAATCCAACAGCAGGAAGAATACATCAATTCTGTCCAGAGAGTCAAAGAAGGGCTTGAGATAGCCTTGGACAACATTCAGGCAGAAGAGGTGCATTATCTCTCACAGCCGATATTCAGCATGAAAATGACGCCTATAGTCAGAAGCAAACTCGAATCTCATGGGATATTGTATGTCGGCGACCTGATTCAGCTCAACGAGGAATATCTCATGGAAATCTGGGGTTTAGGACCGGTAGCACTTGAAAGAATAAAGACGAAACTGAACGAAAACGGTGTGTGGTTCGGTATGGATGTCATACGAATCAACGACCGTTGGTATCGTCGGAAACAAGAATTAACAACGGATTGATTCATGGAAGAGAGCAAAGAATTACAAGGGTTCTACAAGATATTCCGTGCGGTCATCTATATCTCCGTGCTGATGGAGTTCTTCGAGTATGCCATCGACCCTGCCATGCTCGACCACTGGGGTGGCATACTGATTGATATTCACGGGCGCATCAAGCAGTGGATGATTTACAATGACGGTAATCTTGTGTACAGCAAGATTGCGACGTTCCTGCTTATCTGCATCACCTGTATCGGTACGAGGAACAAGAAGCATCTGGAGTTCGATGCCCGGAGACAGGTGTTATATCCGCTAATCAGCGGACTGTTCCTGATTGTGTTCTCCGTGTGGTTGTACCATCATCCGATGGAAACGAGGCTCTACACGTTGCCACTAAATATCATCTTCTACATGGCGACCACGCTTGTCGGTGTGATATTGGTACATATCGCACTGGATAACATCTCGAAGTTCATCAAGGAGGGACTGGGTAAAGACCGGTTCAACTTTGAGAATGAAAGTTTCGAGCAGAGCGAAGAGAAGGTTGAGAACCAGTATAGCGTGAATATACCGATGCGGTACTATTACAAAGGTAAATTTCGCAAGGGATGGGTGTCGATAAGCAACTGTTTCAGAGGAACATGGGTAGTCGGAACTCCGGGCAGCGGTAAGACGTTCAGCATCATAGAACCGTTCATCCGCCAACATAGTGCCAAGGGCTTTGCGATGGTGGTCTATGACTACAAATTTCCGACACTTGCCACTAAACTTTACTATCATTACAAGAAAAACCAGAAGCTCGGAAAACTGCCCAAAGGGTGCAAGTTCAACATCATCAACTTCGTGGATGTGGAGTACAGCAAACGGGTGAACCCCATTCAGGCAAAGTACATCAATAATCTTGCGGCGGCGAGCGAAACGGCGGAAACCCTGTTGGAATCCCTGCAGAAAGGCAAGAAAGAGGGAGGCGGAGGCAGTGACCAGTTCTTTCAGACTTCTGCCGTGAACTTTCTTGCCGCCTGTATCTACTTTTTCGTGAACTACGAGCGGGAACCCTACGATGCAAACGGAAAGAAACTATATGCGGAGAAACGGCAAGATCCGCAGACGAAGTTCTGGAAGCCGACGGGTGTCGTTCGTGACCGTGAGGGTGGCAGCATCGTGGAACCTGCCTATTGGCTGGGAAAATACTCGGATATGCCGCATATCCTTTCATTTCTCAATGAGAGCTACCAGACTATTTTTGAGGTACTGGAGACGGACAACGAGGTCGCGCCGTTGCTCGGCCCGTTCCAGACGGCCTTCAAGAACAAGGCAATGGAACAATTAGAGGGTATGATTGGTACGCTGCGTGTCTATACCAGCCGTTTGGCCACCAAGGAATCCTACTGGATATTCCACAAGGATGGGGACGACTTCGACCTGAAAGTTAGTGACCCCAAGTCACCCAGTTATCTGCTGATAGCCAACGATCCGGAAATGGAAAGTATCATCGGAGCGTTGAACGCTCTGATATTGAACCGTCTCGTTACCCGTGTGAACACCGGGCAGGGGAAGAATATTCCGGTCAGCATCATCGTGGATGAGCTGCCGACACTGTATTTCCACAAGATAGACCGACTGATAGGTACGGCGAGAAGCAACAAGGTAAGCGTAACGCTGGGTTTTCAGGAGTTGCCGCAGTTGGAGGCTGACTACGGAAAAGTGGGAATGCAAAAAATCATCACGACAGTGGGCAACGTGGTAAGCGGTTCAGCTCGCGCAAAAGAGACACTGGAATGGTTGTCGAATGACATTTTCGGCAAGGTAGTACAGGTCAAAAAGGGCGTGACCATCGACCGGGATAAGACGAGCATCAATCTCAATGAGAATATGGACAGCCTTGTACCCGCCTCGAAAATTTCGGATATGGCGACGGGATGGATTTGCGGACAGACGGCCAGGGATTTCGTGAAGACGAAAACCGGTACAGGAGGCTCGATGAACATTCAGGAATCGGAAGAGTTCAAGACTACAAAGTTCTTCTGCAAGACGGATTTCGATATGAAGGAGATAAAAGCGGAGGAAGCGGCCTATGTACCGCTACCGAAGTTCTACACCTTTAAGTCGAGGGAGGAACGGGAACGCATCTTGTATAAAAATTTCATACAAGTCGGACAGGATGTAAAAGACATGATAACGGATGTACTGAACAAGCGTGGGGCGAAATAAATCAAAATCCCTGCAATAATCACGAAATTATTGCAGGGATTTTTATATTCAATTTCAGTTACCCAAAATCTTGTGGGCATAAAGCCGGTTTTACGGACGTAAATGAATTATCTGACAGTTTCCGATTTGGAATCGTTTTCCGATAGCAGATTTTGTAATTTGTCGATGTCCGGTAGAGTCTTGCGCAGATTCTCCGGCATTTCTTGGGCTGTGCGGTATGTCGCCACGCCCATAGGCTTATCATAGTCGCGCACCATGATTTCGACAAACTTGCGGTTGGCATCCTGGCATAGGACAATACCGATTGAAGGGTTCTCGTGCGGTTTCTTGTCGGTCATGTCATACACCGTCAGGTAGCCGCTAAGCTGTCCGAGATAATTCGGGCGGAACTTGCCCCGTTTCAACTCCACGATTACGCTGGCATTCAGTTCTCTGTTGAAGAATACAAGGTCAGCAAACATTTCTTCTCCGGCAACTATCAGGCGATGCTGACTGTCGATAAAAGTGAAGTCGTTTCCAAAACGGAGAATGAACTGCTTGATATTGGTTACGATTTGGTTTTCGATGACCTTTTCGTTCCAGTCCTGTTCGCGTTCTCCCACATTCTCCAGATTAACCATTTCGAGCATATACTCATCCTTGAACGCCAATATCGCTTTTACGGCATAAATGGCTTCGGGCAGCACTTGAAGGAAGTTGCTCGGCAAAGATCCGCGATTTGAATAGATGTCTTCTTTCAAGTAATTTTTGAGAGAGGATAGCGACCACGCATTTTGAGCGGCACAATGGATATAGAACAACCGTTCCGCGATGTCTTTTGAACGAGTCAGGATTTCAATATGATGTGAAAAGCTGATCTTGACAAAATCGTCCCAGGTAAATTCGGTATTGACCGGTTGCCCGATAAGTTGCAGCAGTAGATGCTCGTCAATATCCAATTCGCCCAACGCTGTTGGATGAATTAAAGCCGTACCCTTTTCCGACGAATGGTTTTCCAATTCGCCCAACACTGTTGGACGAATTAAAAACGTCCTCCATTCCTCATAGAATGAGCGCATCCGTTTCAACCCCGATTCAGAAAAGCCGTGCAGACCGGGCAACTCCCGTTGAAGGAGCTTTGATATGGTAGGCAATGCTTTAGTACCCCAACAGCCGATGCGGGAATTTTCAGACACGAATTTCCCCACTCCAAAATACAACGAGAGAGTTTCTTTGTTGACCGCAGCCGCACTTCTATACCGGCAGCGTTCGATGGCATGTTTGATTATCTCTACTGCCTCTGCATATTGTGTATAATCCGATGGGATAACCTGTTGTTCCATATACATACGTTTTTGTGCCGCAAAGGTACGAAAAATACGGGATATACAGGGCAGAATGCCAACATATTATAGTGCCGCGTGGGTCTTATTCGGTATTTTTAGCGTTCCGGTGTCTTGCACTCGCTTTGCTGCCAATCTACTCACTCAGATGTTCATGCGTCTGGGGCGTGCCGAGAAAGCTGGTAGCGGTGTGGATAAGATTGTGAGCGGTTGGCAGTCTTTGGGTTGGCCGCTTCCTACTGTAGCCGAGGAAACACGTCCGGACTATGTTGTGCTGACCTTGCAGTTAGGGATGAAAACCCGACAAGAAAACCCGCAAGAAAACCTCGCAAGCAGGATTTGAGAAAAGAGCAAATCTTGGAGTTCTGTGTTGAGCCGCAATACCTATCTGATATTTTGCAACATTTAGGATTGAAAGATAGGGAAAATCTTATGGAGGTCTATATCAATCCGATGATTGGTACAGGGGTATTGGAAATGACGGAGCCGGACAATCCCACAAGCCGTAACAACGGTAAAAGTGGAACAAGGACTTCAAAAGTGAGTTTATAATAGGATATTGCGGCTTGGACGCATCCAACCGCACACGAAAACACCGCCCACGTAGAAAAATGGGCGGTGTTATTCGGTCGCTCGCTTATTCAGGCTCGTGTACCGCTTAAAAGTACGGCAAGTTGCCGGTCGCAGAATTTGTCGTATTCCTCTTTGTCCGTACCGCTTTCGACGGCTCGGTCAATGACATCGCCCAACTCGTCGAAGCATACTTCCTCATTGACGCACTCCGCACCGTTCTCTTTCAGCAGATATACCTCATAATAATCGGAGCCGTTGAGTGCGATAACGACATTTCCGGCGTGCAACCGCCCGTTTACTTTAATCCGCAATGCCGGCAAATCCCGGAATACCGTAGCGACAAAATCGCCGATTCCCCACGACATAAGAATGGGCATGGGTGTAAGTGATACCAATTGTTCTTTGATGGTCTGTGCGATGTGCATTACATACTCTTTATCCATAACTTTGATTTTTAATATGATTATTGATTTATGTTAGTTGAACCATTCGGGGTTATCCTCTTTTAATTCCGTGATGAGTTCATCGTCCGGTAATTTGAGGGTTTTCGCATCGGTGAAAAAGAAAACCTCGTCATATATTTGTTCGGCTTCCTTACTTGCAAAACCTTCGTTTTCGTCCTCGAAACTGCCCGGATGAAGTGCATCGAGCAGAGCGGTAGAGCCGATAAGTAATTCTTCACCTTCGTTGGATTTCACGATACGGCAGATGTAGATATTGCCGTCAAATTGTAGTTCTTTCGTTTTCATACATCTGTTATCTTAATGGGATGTGTTTCCCGTGAGCCTTGAGGTATTCCATGATGCACTTCGCTTCCTCGTGCGATGCACGGTTGCGGTCGTCGTAGTTGCGTGTCTCGTCCGCCATGACCACGATACACTCTTTTACCAACCTGTAAAGGCTTTGCTGCAGTGTGGGGTGCATTTCGGGGATAGCGGCTGCAAACCGTTTGGGGTTGAAGCCGTAATCGTTCACTGCCCTTTCCCAGTCTTTGGCGAGCTGGTACTCCTTGCTTTCCTTGATGTTGTCCATAATCTTGAATTTTAATGATTTGTTTTTTTCTTCCCTCCGTTCGGTTCCTTTCTGTCGGAACCGCTTTGGGATTTTATGGATGCGGTACACGGTTGTCGGTACAGCTTCATACGGAAGGCTTTTCCTGCCAATTACTCTTTCTGAGGAAAGGAAGAATTTGCAGGAAATTCACTTTAAGCCGCCGGATCAAGCGCGACGGCCGACCTTTGCATCTGATAAAACCAAACCGGGGCTGACAGGGGACGAAGCCGGGGAAACGCTATAAAAGGGAAGTTGAAAATGGTAAAAAAGAGAGGAAACGGAAGCTATGAATGGAAGAAGGGCGGGTGGTGACGGGTTCGTCAGAAAGTTAGAAGAGGTACTTGGGTCCTTTGTCCGGAGCATACAAAAATGAATAGAGGGCGGATTTCTCCCTCCCCCTATCCGTTATGACAACAACATTTGTCAGGCAGCTATTTCTTCCGCTTGCGGTTCGGTCTGTGCTTCCGCTTCGGGTTGCGGTTCATCGGGTTGTTCCGCTTCCTGCGTGGCTTGTTCCTGCAAAGCGGCTTTCTTTTCCTCGATGCGTTGGTGTCGCTTTTCGTACACTTCATTATATCCGTCTTGGATATTGGCAAGTTCTTCGGGCATATGCTTTTGAGCGAAGTCAAGCAACAGGGAGGCTGTGGCGTTGTTACCGAATGCGTCCTTGAAATTGGCAATCAGATAATCCCTGCGGATAACGGCTTTCTGCTTGGCGGTAAGGTTCTCGATGATGCGCATTTTGTCCTCGCTCGTAAGGTAGTAATAAGAGCCTTTATCTTCAATTCCCACCTCATTGAAATGCTCTTTGCGGAGTGAGGAGAGCAGGAAGAAATACACCATTTTCTCCTCGTCCTGCCCAAATTTGCGCTCTGACATATCGACCTCTAAAATCCGCTTTTTGGTGTCTTCAACGGTCTTTTCGAGGGCAATCTCCTTGTTGCGTTTGTCCTGCTTTTCCAACTTCTCGATAGGTGAAAGCGGCATTTTGGTTGCCGTACCGTTTGCGGTTGTAGCGGTATTTGCAACATAGCACAGTGTAATGTCGTTGCTCTCAATACGGAGATAGAGGGAGATTTCTCCTGCTTCGCTTCGGGTGCGGATTGCTTCGCATTTCTCGGTGTAGCCGTTCAATTTCTGCTCGTAATCCTTTACTGCTTCCTCGTATTCCTCGGTGGTATCGTAATCCTCTTTTTGAGGAGCTTGGGGGCATTCGGGGTATTTCGTTGCATAGGTTTTAAGACTTTCCACCTCGTAGCCTATAGCGGTAAGTCGGTCGACGACGGCTTCATTGTAATTGTAGCTTTCGTGGCAGAGGGGAACGGCAGGGTGCTGTTCCATGAGCCGCATAGCCTTTTCGGTAAGGTGCGATGTGTTCATTTCCACAAGACAAGCACGGTTGGCGCAATTTCCGCAACTACCCTCACAGAATAACATCATGTTATTGGTATTGTGGGGACATGAAAGACAAAGGGTTTTGTCAAATGAATAGCGATTGAGGTCTGCGGTATATTGCCGTTCGATGCTCTGTGCCACCTCGGAGGCTTTCATGCCTCGCCAACTATTGTACTGCACCCCCTCTTTCAGATGTTGGTCGTACACCTCACGCTGTATCTCTTCCCCATAACGGCAGATTTCACTTGCCACGCTGATTGTGATTTCGTCCTGTTCCAACAGCACGGCGATTTCGGGTATCAAGGAAACGAATTTAAGTCGTGTACGGATATACGCTTCCGTCTTGCCGAACTGCACGGTCAAGGATTGGACATCGTGGCGACCGCTGTCTATGAGTTTTTGGTAGGCATTGGCTTCCTCAATCGGGGTAACATCCTTGCGATGCAGGTTCTCGGTGATTGCCATTTCCTCGGCTGTCTCGTCTGAAATTTCCATGACGGTAGCCGGAATTTCCGCCAATTCAGCCATGAGGGAAGCACGGTATCTGCGTTCTCCAAAGACAATCTCGAAACGGTTGTCCGCAATAGGGCGCACACCGATAGGCTGAAGCACTCCCTGCTGACGGATGCTCTCGGCAAGTTCCGCAAGGCTTGTCTCGTCAAAGTTCTTGCGTGGGTTGTAACTGCTCGACTGAATGTCTGCCAATGCTACCGATGTGATGTTCTTCTCTACTGCTTGAACTGCTGTTGTTGCCATAATCATAAAATTTAATTGGTTGATATTTGTTTTGTTATTTTTCCCTCTTTTCGGTTCTTTTTTCTGCCTGAACCGCTTGGGATTTACAGATGCTTCAAGGGACTGACGAACAAGCTATTTTCAACGCTTTTTCCGGAAAATTACTCTTTCACGGAAAGGAAGAATTTTACGAGAAATGCACTTCAAAGCGATGAAATCAAGCGCGGCAGTCCAAATTTGCGTCTGGAAAACCAACCGGCGATGGCAGGAACGAGACCGGACAAGCGGCAAGAGGAATGGATAGAAAGGGGAAATGCAGCATTGCAGCTATAAGAGGCGAATAGAGCAGGAGAACAGCCAGGGGTATAAACGGGAAAACCGCTACCTTGTGGACATGTGCCATAAGATAGCGGTATGGTATAAAAGTTGATTGGGCGGATTGCCGCCCCGGTTATTTCTCGTGCTTTTCCAAATACTCTTTCATCGCCTCGTTCACAATATTTCGGAGCGACATATTCTTCTCGATAGCGAGGTATTTCATCCGGGTATGAATACTCTTGTCGATAACAAAATTGCAATGCACGGCAGGTTCTTTTTCCGCTTTGACCGGTGCAGGCTCTTTCTTTTGCGTGGACTTCCCGGTGGATGACAGCAAGCCGTCCAGTCCGCTTCTCATGCCGTTTTTCAATGAATCACTTTTGCTCATATCGTCTTTACTTTAATTTCAACACTTCTTTTGCTAACTCCATGTAGTCCTTTGCCCCGTTGCTGTTCTTGTTGTATTCAAAGATGTTCAGACCCTTTATCGGAGCTTCGGCCAATGCCACATTGTCCCGGATGACGGTCTTGAACACTTTGTCGCAGAATGATTCGTTGATGAGTTCCGCAACACTCTTGTTGAGCGTCTTGCGCTTGTCAAACTGTGTGATGACAATTCCGCCGATGTTCAGATTCGGGTTCAAACGGGTTTTGACAATCTCGACCACATTTGTAATCTTCGCCATTCCGCGCATGGCGAGGAATTGCGCCTGTACCGGGATAATCAAGAAATCCGCAGATGTAAGTGCGTTGAGTGTCAGCAAACCCAGCGAGGGCGGACAGTCAATCAGGATATAGTCGAATTTACGGGTTTCAAGCAATTTTGCAATCAGCCCTTTCAGTATTAATTCCCGCCCCGGCTCATTGATAAGCTCGGATTCTGCCGCTGACAAATCAAGGCAGGACGGTACAACGGAAAGGCCATTATTTAACTCGAATACCGTTAACGGGTATTCACCTTTCATTGCTCCGTACACCGTCCGTTCCTCTTCGATGGAGAGACCGCAGGATTCCGTGAGGTTTGCCTGACCGTCCATGTCGATGAGCAGTACACGCTTTTTCTTCTGCTGCAATGCGGCAGCAAGATTGATGGTGGTGGTCGTCTTTCCGACACCGCCCTTGTGGTTCAAAACAGCGATTATCTTTGCCATAAATTCCTATCTTTATTTCTGATACAAAGATACTACTATTTTTAGTATTTACTATGATTAGTGTGTACTATTTTACTACTTTATTACATTTTAGTATCGTAGTATCTACTACTATACTAAAATACTGATTGACTAAATGTAGTGCATACTATCCTTTGCAACGGGAGATTTCCTGATATCCTACTTTACTAACATTAGTATGTACTACATTTAGTATCGACTGTATAGCAGTGAAGTAAAGCCTATTTGGGAGGTGTATATAAATGGATATTGCCGCCATCAGATCGGAGTACAAGAAAAATCCCCCTGTCGAGTTATCGCAACCGAACAGAGGGAAAAGGTTAAGATATGATTATGGTTTAAGCGGCCTTAGTAGTAGGTTCGTATTCGGCAGCCGTTGTTTCGGATGGAGTTAGAGAGCGTTCCGCATCCTTGAGACTTTCGTCAATCTTCCGCTGCAGCTCCTTGCACTCCAGTTTGAGTTTTACCAATTCATCGGCTTTGCTCCACTGGCGGCCAACGATGTCCTGCAATATGGGGATTTCGCTTTCAATCCGCTCCACCGTCTTTTGTTGCTTCTCAATAAGTGAGGGCAATTTGTTTAGTGTAGCCTGCGGATATTGAGCAGATTCCACGAAGCCAAGCGGTAACGCACCTGTCAGTCCACAACGGTATTTAAGCCCGCTTGTCCCCTCGACAAAGAACGTGTTTCGGTCAAATGTACCGTTTATGCTGTACTCGCTGCGTACCAGCAAATTCAGCCCTGTAAACGTGCCAATCGTACCATACGCTCCGCTACGGTAGGTTTTGGCGATGCGGTGTAATTCCCGGCCTGTTTCCTCGGCTGTAGCTTGTGGCAGGTTGAGAAGTTGTGTTACTTTTGTCCCCTCGTAAGAGTTGAAGTATTCCCAATCCTTGATGAAACCGGCCTTTGTACGCTGTGTCTTTGCCATATCTTCCTGTCCGGCGGTTATTTTCCGCTCGGCACGGATGCGTTCTTTCTTGAAAATGGTCTGTTCCTTTTCCAACTGCATAATCTTGTTGTCGAGTTTTGCCTTGTTCAGCAAATCGGTGTTGCCGGAAAGGATTGCCACGAACTCGGCGAAGTTCATGCCGTTGTCCTCGTCCATGCCGCCCTCGTCGATACGGCGCACGGCGATTGTGCCGTTATTGATTTGGTTGATGAACATCTGCTTGTTTTTCAGCAAATTGAATTTGTAGGCATCAAGTGTCTTTTCCGTGCCGTAAATCACCACATCCACCACGTTGCCGCCCCACAGTTTCACGGTGTTGCCCTTGCGTACCGCCCTGCCGTTGCGCTGCTCCATGTCAGCCGGTCGCCAGGGAATCTCCAAATGATGCACCGCTACAGCCCTCTGCTGGGCGTTCACCCCTGTTCCTAACATGGTGGTGCTGCCGAAAAGCACACGCACCTTGCCGTTGTTCATGTCCTCGAACAGGCGTTTTCTTGCCCTTTCGGTGGTAGCACACTGGATAAACTGCACTTCATCGGTCGGAATACCGAGGTTCACCAACTTTTCTTTGATGTCGGTATATACGTTCCACTCATTCGGCTTGTATGTGCCGAGGTCGCTGAACACGAACTGCGTACCCCGGTTTTCATTTGAGCGCATATAATATTCATAGATTGTTCTTGCACAGATTGAAGCCTTGTTTTCGGCATCGTCGCTGAACTTGTCGCCCAACAAACGCATATCGAGAGCCATTTTTCGTGCCACATTGGTAGCTACCAACATTTTTGCCTTGTCGAGATTGTCGGGTTCGGGCGTATCAAGTCCCAAATCCTCCCACTGTCCGCTGTGTGCAAAGGAAACCAAACGGCCTATCATTTCCTCCTGCTGGATAGTGGGCGCATGAGAAAGAAAGCGCACATTTTTATCCGGTACATCGAGGTTTATCATGTCGGCGGTGCGGTAGTCGGTAATCTCACGCAGGAACATTGCCAGTTCCGGCACTTTGATGTAGGTGCGGAAACGCTCTTTACGCTTGATTGCACCTGTCACGTTCAGTTCATAATCGGCTGTTTTCTGCGTAAATATCGCCGCCCACGCATCGAAGCAAGAAATCTGCTGACGTTGCAATTCTCTTGGTCTAAGGTACTTAAACATCACATACAGTTCGGTCAGGGCGTTCACAACCACCGTGCCCGAAAGGAATGTTGCGCCGAGGTCACGTCCTGTCCGGTGCTGAATGTCACGGATGGCAAACAGCAGGTTCATCGCCCTTTGCGAGCCTTTGGTATTGCCGATACCGGCAACCCTCGTGTGGCGTGTCTGAAATATTAAGTTCTTGAAAATGTGGCATTCATCGACAAATATGTGGTCTATGCCCATCGAGTGAAAGTCCACCGCATCGTCTTTCCGCTCGTTGATTTTCATTTTCAATTCCTTAAGTTTGGCTGCGAGGTTCTGTTTGCGCTTCTCCAGACCGTCCTGCATCTTTCCGCTGCGGTAGCGCATGGTGGATTGTTCCAAGACTTCCAAATTGCGCTCCACATCGGCCAGTTCTTCGGTGAATATATCTATCATGGTCTGTTCCGATTGCGGTATCTTGGCGAACTGGTCGTGTGTCAGAATGATGCAGTCCCAGTTGTTGTTCTTGATTTTCGAGAATACCTCTTTGCGGTTAGCAGGAGTGAAATCCTCTTTGCCCGGATAAAGCACCTTTGCCGAGGGGTAAGCCTTGCGGAACGTGTCGGCTATTTCGTGAACATTGGCTTTCAAGCCGATAATGAGCGGTTTCTGCACCAATCCGAGGCGTTTCATTTCGTAAGCGGAAACGCACATTATCATCGTCTTGCCCGTGCCTACCTCGTGCCAGCAGATACCGCCGCCGTTCTGCTTAATCATCCAAATGGCATCTTTCTGTGAGGGATAGAGGCTGTCATACGGAAAATTCTCGAAAGAGAGCTGCGGGAAGGTCTGTGCCGAGCCGTCATAATGCGGACGGACATAGCAGTTAAACCGCTCGTTGTACACCCTTACCAATTCGTCCCTTACCTCTATCGGCTGACAGTCGAGCCACTGGTTGAAACGGTTTCTTATCTCCTGTATCTTGGTGGCCGCTTCCTGTATGGCTTCCTCGTCCGGCACTCGTACCGCTTCGCCGTTCCGCTCTATCTCTTTGGTTATTTCGGGAACGGTGTCCTGCAGGGCGTGTACGAACAAATCCTCTCCGTTGTAATTCTTTACGGAATAGGTGTTATAGACTACAGGGGAATATCCTTGTAGCCGCACTAAATAGGTGTCGTTCACGTCAAAATACATCACATCGGTTTCCGTTCCGAAAAGTTCTGTGGCAAAATCGGCGTACAGCTTCGTGTCAATCCAACGCTCGCCCATGTTGATGTCGAGTTCCTCGTAGGGTATCGCTTCGGGTATGGCTTCCTCCAATGCCTTTACAGCGGTTTCCGTCCAGTCCTTTTCCTTGCCTGTGAGATCGGGAAGATAAGAGCCTGTTTCCTTGCTTTTGGCGATGACGTTTCCGGCTATGAACTTGCCTTTGTGTTCCCATTCTCCGGTGGCAGGGTTATAGAATATCTCGCCTTTGAGGTCGTCGATAACCTCGTCCTCGTCCTTGCCTGTGGTCTGCATCAGATAGTCCATATCCACACAGCCGTAAAAGTTAAGGCAGCTTGCCAACGCTTCGCCCGGTGTCAGTTGCACGGTCGTGTCTATCTTCTTGAACGCTACAGGCTCACGCATGATGTCGGATTTGAATATGTCGCCCTTGACCTGCATTTCAATCGTGAACACTTCCACGCCGAGGCTGTCAAGCATGATAAACTCCTTGTTGTCATTAGAGTGGAAAAAGCCCCATTTGGCGACAAAAGCATCATAGCAAGCGTTCAGCCGTTCACGCAAATGCGGCTGTTCCGTCTGTTCCTCCTGCTCTTTGATTGCAAGTTCAAAATATGCCTTGCGGATAGAGAAATAGTCGTTAGCCCTCTCCGTGTTCACCTTGCCCTCGTCCACCGGGACAAAATCGGTGGCCGTCTCTTGGTATAGTTCGGATTTGCGGTATCGGATAATGCCCACCTGCCCCTCAAACAGTACCATTGCACCCTCTTTCATCCACGCTTCCGGCTCGTCCGTATAGGCTCGTCTGCCTTTTGGTGGCTGCTTAACGGCCACACTGCCGAAAAGGGACATTTGCGTGTGTATGCCGTCCTGTCCCTCACTTGTGAAAAGGCTTTTGCGGAAATAGCGGCCAAAGTCGAGTTTGAGCAATGCGGCGAGATACTGCGACATGGCGTTTTCATCACCCTGCCACTGGTATTTGCGTACATACTTGCCGTACTGGTTCATCGCAATGCGGCTGCCTGTGGCGAGGGTGGTTTTCGGTAATGTGAAAAGTTTGTTGGCGTATTCGGTCATTGCGCCTGTCGTGTCTGCCTTTTCCCTGCCGACCTGTAAAAAGAGCTGTTCCCTCTGCGAGAGTGCCGCCTTGTGAGTATGCTTTTGGAAGATCAGTAAATCGCTGCCTACCTCGATGCCGCTTGTGTACATGAAAAGCGTGTCGGGCATACGGATAGCACTAATCAAATCGGCATGGTTCACAAGGTATTCACGCACGAATTTGTTGCTTGGTGTATCGGCCACACCTCTTGATGTGACGAAAGCCAGCAGGCCGCCCTCGTTCAAAAGCTCCAAAGCCTTGACAAAAAAGTAATTGTGTATGGTCTTGGTAGCCTGCTCGTATATGCCGCCTTTCTTCCAGAGTTCCGCATCGAACACACGGAAGTTACCGAAAGGGATGTTGGAGGCTATGACATCGAATTTCGTATGTTCAAAACCCTGTTCGTCTATCGTTTCAAACCCGGCTGTCCGTGTAACCGTGTTGTCATTCAGCAGGGAGAGTATCAGACCCGAAACCGGGTCTTTTTCAATGGCATAGCCGCAGGTGTCGGACATGGCTACCGGGAGGAAACCGCCAATGCCTGCACTCGGTTCGAGGAATGAGCGCATTTGCAGCTCATTGTCCTTGAATGTGGCGTGTATCTGCTTTGCGACTACATCAATAAGGAATTTCGGGGTGTAGAACGCTGTCAGGACAGAGGCTTTCATGGCTTCCGTGAAATAGGGATAGGTGTCGATAAGTTCCTGCAACCGCCTTATCGGTTCTTCCATGTCGCCACTTACAGGCTTGTCTGTGCCGATGTTCAGCACTTCTTTGATACCGCCAAACCCCGAATATTGGGATAAGGTTTCTTTTTCCTCTGGTGTGGCTTGTCTGCCTTGAATGTGGATTTGTAACGCTGTCTTTATCGCTTCCACGTTTGCCACCAATGATTTCAATTTGTTGTAACTCATATTTAACCTTTCTTTTTATTTCCCTCTGTTCGGTCTGTTTGCGACCGCCGGGAAGATTTTTCTGCTTTCGGAAGGTGGCGAGGGACAATCGGACAAGGCTGAACCGGAAAAATACGCTCGACAGAGGGAGAGGAAGATTTTTGCGTGTCACTCGCGGCGGCACGTCGGCATTGGCAAGATTGGCACGGTCGGTTACCTTTGCGGAAAATTCTATCCCGTAGGTCGCACGGCAGCGGACTTGGGTTTAATGGGAATCCGTTAGAAAAGGAAAGATTATGGGTAAAAGAGTGAAGCGGTCAGCCGGGACGGACTTTCCGACGGACTGTCTTGGGACTACAGAGGGCAGGATTTATCCCGCCCCCTGTAATGCCAAGTCTGTCCGTGTCCGTCCTTTTGCAAAAAGGGGCTTCACACACTTTATGTAACATGTTACACAAAATGCGTGAGGTTGCTTGAAGCAAACTGGCCGCAGGATGTAAGGCTATAAGAGGGAGAACAGGAGTTTTATAAAAGGTCGTTGGTCGATCGGAACAACAAACCGTACCGAGACTTTGCCCGATACGGTCTTGTCGTTGCCCTGCATATAACTCAGTCTATGTCATAGCCTATCATGTATTCATCGTTGATAAGCAGATAATAGTAGCCGTTGCCACAATTCCGGTACTCTTTGCTGAATCCTGCCGCCATATCGCCATTTTCGCGTGGCTCGCACCACAGCGTACCGTCATAGCCGCAAAAGTCGAAGCGTCCGGTGGAAAACTTTTCACCTTGCTTCAGTGCCGTTCTGAAACGAGCCATATCCCAACTGCCGCAATACTTCTCGATGGTGGCAAGTCCGATACACTTGCCGTCGATGCGTGTGCCGGTCGTGATGCGGTTCTCGTAGAGGGATTTATCCAAATCGGCATTAGCGATTTTGCGAAGCCAATCATTCGTATGCGTGGCAAGCCGGGCAAGTTTCTGGTATTTCAAGACCAGTTTCTTTTCTATGTCCGCTGCATCTTCGGGAGAGGATGACGGATAGTATATCTTCTCAATGCTTGCCCAATCTGTGAAGATGTACCCGCTTTTGCGTTTTCCGAGTGCGATAATGCCGATGACGTTTTCGTTGCGGTTGATAAACAGCCGTCTGCGTTTTCCTGCAATCCTTACATATAAGGATGTAGGATTTTGTTCGTTGCGTAGATAGGCTTCTGCCGGATGAATTGTTGTTGTTTCCATATCTGTATAAATTTGTATAAATTTTGATTTTTGCTGTTCCTATTTTGGTTTACCTGTTCAAAGTTCCGGGATTGTGCCGTTCTTATATAGAACACCGTTCCGATAATGGGACACGATACCCGGCTTAAGTCCCATTTCCTCAAAGGCTATATGCCTGATATAGTCCTTGTATTCTTTGCCAATGAAATTCTTTCCACAAAGGTTGTTGAAAATCATAGGGACGGAAAAACCGTCTTCGCTCGACAATATCACTCTGCCGTCTTGTCTAATTTCTTCTACCATACTTGTTTACTTTTAATTGGTTGAACTATCATGCTGATTTTTATTTTTCCCTGCTTTCGTTTGCCGTGCAGGTTTGTTTTCAGCTTTTTGAGGCAGCCAGAGGATGAAGCTGTGGCATCATAAGCCAAACCCGGATAGAAAACCGACCGTGCAACAGTCTGTTTTCGTCATCCGAATGCAATGCGGCTTGGCGATTATGCGCTTCGTCCTACATTCGCCGACGAAAAGAGTAAAGAATGACCTGCCGATAAACGAGATGTGACAACAATAAAACAGGAAAATACGATTTGGTAAATTGTCATTGTACAATATTGAACAATCACTAAATATCGGCACAATTTTAATTTAGTGCCGATATTTAGTAGATGATGACAAAAGGTTATTTACATATAGATTGTTTTAAATAAATACAAATTTTCGGCACTATTCAGAAATAGTGCCGAAAATTTGCTATATTTGCAGGCAAAAACAGGATATAATATGAGTAACAAAACAACGACATCCATACTTGAATACGCTGAAGTACACCGTGATTTCAGCATGGATGACTTGTTTGCCTATCTTCACGAAAAGGTTGGCATAAGCAAGTCTTCCTTGTCATGGTATCTGTTCAAGCTCGTGAATGAAAATGCATTGGTCAGAACCGGACGCGGAATGTATGCTAAAGTCATGAAACAGTCCTTTGTTCCTAAACTCATAGGTGAAGTAAGAGAAATTTACGATTCGTTGCTGGTCAATTTCCCATTTGCGAAGTTCTGCGTCTATCAGGGGGATATTATCGCAACCTTGCAGCATCACCTTTCTTCCAACCGTGTTGTCTATGTGGAAACAGACAGGGATTCGGCAGAAACGGTTTTCAACTTTTTGAAAGACGGGAACCGTGACGTCTATCTGCGACCGGACAAAGATATGATTTACCGATATGTAGATATGGACAGCCGTGTCTTTTTTGTGAAAAATTTGGTCTCGGAAGCTCCTTTGCAGAAAGTATCAGATGTACCGATGCCTACACTGGAAAAGCTGTTGGTGGATATATTGAGGGATGCGGATTTCTTCTACCTACAAGGCAGTGAAAGCGAGCATATCTTTGAAAATGCCTTTAATCTGTACGCTGTCAATCGAAATCGGCTATTCAGGTATGCCGGCAGACGTAAGGCAAAAGAAGAAATATTGTCCATATTAGAAAATCTGAACATAAAATGATAAAGAAGGAGTGTTTTACGGCAGAATGGATCGAACAGGTTTCATCCGAATTGCACTATAATGATAAAAATCTGATAGAGAAAGTAATCCGTGCCCTGTCCCTGCTTGAAATGCTGGTTAAAGCCGGGTGTCCACTGGTTTTTAAGGGAGGAACGGCACTTATGCTCATACTTGGGAAATCTGCTCATCGTCTGTCAATCGACATTGATCTTATCTGTCCCCCTGGAACCAACATTGAAGACTATCTGAAATCATTTGCCGATTTCGGCTTCATCAATCTGGAACTTGTGGAACGCAAGCAACGGGATGATGCGGATATTCCCAAGAGCCATTCCAAGTTTTTCTATCAGATTGCATACCGAAATGACACCGATGCACAATCCTATATCCTGCTGGATGTACTCTACGAGGACATTCATTATTTCCGTACCCAACAAATAGCTATCAACTGCCCGTTCATACGGTTGGAAGGAAAACCATTGATGGTAACAGTCCCGTCCGCAGAAGATATTTTGGGCGATAAACTGACGGCTTTCGCTCCCAACACAACTGGAATACCTTATTACAGGAATGGAAGGTCCTGTTCGATGGAGATAGCCAAACAGCTTTATGATGTGGGGCGGCTGTTTGAAAATGTTTCAGACCTGCAGATTACCAAAGAAGCGTTCCGTAAGATTGCGGTGGTCGAACTTTCATACCGGTCTTTCGGAACGGACATAGGGCAAGTTTTCAATGACATCCGCCAAACGGCACTTTGTATCTCCACACGGGGAAAAGCCGGAGAAGGAGACTTCGACCTGATACAAGACGGAATCATCCGTGTCAAATCATTCATGTACAAGCAGCGTTATCTGATAGACCATGCCATTATTGATGCAGCAAGAGCGGCTTATTTAGCCACGTTAATTGAAAAGGGAATCAATGAAATAGAATCTTATTCCAACAACCCTGCCGATATAAAGGATATGGTCATCCGACCTTCGCTGCCCAACAAACTGAATAAGCTGAGAAGCAACCTACCGGAAGCCTACTACTATTGGGCAAAAACGAGTGAGTTATTGGAAGCATGAAGTTTTACGAACATCGAATGGAAAAGATAAAAGCCGTATTCAACTGGAGCGGGGGAAAAGACTCCGCGCATGCCCTTTGGCGAGCTCGTCAATCGGAGCTATACGACATCGTTGCCCTGCTCACCACAATCAATCGTGACTCGCAACGCTCCAGCATGCACGGTATCCCACTCCCCTTGCTTCAGGCACAAGCAGACAGTATAGGTATTCCCCTGCATATCGTGAATCTCACACCCCAGGGGAACCTTGAAAATTACGCAGAGGCCATGACTTGCGCAGCCCTACATTTCAAGGAGCAAGGAGTAACCCATTTTATTTTCGGGGATATTTACTTGCACGATGTCCGTGCCTACAGGGAGCGACAACTCGCACCACTCGGAATAGAGGTTGTGGAGCCGTTATGGGGAGTAGTCTCCTCGGAAATCGTCATGCAGCAATACCTCGCTTCCGGACTGAAGACGGTCATCGTGACCACGCAAGCCGATGGCTTGGGAATGGATGCCATCGGTCGCGAGGTAGATGCCGACTTTATTGCCTCTCTCCCCAAGGAAATGGATCACAACGGAGAAAACGGAGAATACCACACGTTCTGCTACGACGGACCGATATTCTCCTCACCCGTACTTTTCCGACTGGGAACTCCCTTTAGCCAAAGTTATGACATCCGGCTTGAGGATGGCACGATTCAAACCTATACTTATTGTTTTGCCCATCTTTCCGCCGAACCATAACACGGATTACATTTGCAATCATAAATCAACAATATGGAAAACAAAGGATATATACATGTCTATACTGGCAACGGGAAAGGAAAGACAACGGCCGCATTTGGGCTTGCCATTCGAGTTTTGTGTGCCGGAGGAAGCGTCTTCATCGGACAATTCGTAAAGAACATGAAATATAATGAAACCAAGATCGAACATCTGTTTAACAACGTCCGCATCCAGCAATTCGGTCGGGGGTGCTTTATTGAAAAGAAGCCGGCACAAGAAGATATTGACGCAGCTTATGCGGGATTGGAAAGCTGCAAACAAATTCTCGCTTCGGGAGAGTATAATCTGGTCGTGCTCGATGAACTAACCATTGCCCTGTATTACGAGTTGCTTTCTATTGAGGAGGTATTGACGGCGATTTCTCGACGACATTCCGGGACAGAGTTGGTAATCACGGGACGGTACGCTCCGGCAGAATTGATCGACATAGCCGACTTGGTCACGGAGATGCGAGAAGTCAAACATTATTACACGGAAGGCGTCCTCTCCCGCAACGGGATAGACCGTTAGAGTCCGATCTCCCTACTCGGTCTTGGTTTCACAATCATTCAAATAAAAAATTACGATAAGTTCCAAAATGAAAAGTTCCCTGTTTTAATCGAAAACCACATCACCTAATGACACTCTTTTCGATTAGCGTTTGGCGACATAAACACTCTTACAACAGTCTGCTCAAAGCTGAAATGCACTCCTGCTGTGTAGTCCGGATGTAATCGAAAACGACCGACGGATCGACACTCTTGCCATTTAGCTTGCAGGTTATGTGCAAGTGCTCGCCTGTACTTCGTCCGGTCGAGCCGGTAATACCGACGGCATTACGGGGACGGACTACCGTACCCTTGGCGGTCAGCACCCGTGAAAGGTGGCAATAGCTGACGGTGTAATTTCCGTGCCGCAGGGTCACATACTTGCCGGACGTCTTGTCCTGTCCCACTTTGACGACCACCCCCTCCATCATGGCCAATACCTGCTCGCCCCGTGCGTGCAGGTCGATACCGCCGTGAAACTTCCTCTTTCCGGTAAACGGGTCTTTCCGGTAGCCGTATGGTGATGTAATTCTGATGCGCTGCAATGGATAAGACACACTGAGATAACGGTCAATCCACAACTTCTTACTTTCATCGGCAGGTTTTGTCGAAGTCTCCTGTACAGGAGCCATGCTTTCGGGTGTCGGCTCCGGCTTTTTCATACCCTCCTGCAAGGCTTCTACCTTGTATCTTTCTGGTGTCTTGGCAATCGTGTTGAACTGCGCCTGAGCGGGCATCGTGCAGAATGAAACACCCGATATTGCTATCAGTAAAATTTTTCTCATTCGGCAAAGTTATAACGGGAGTTTTCATGTCGGAAACAAACAGCCGTCATTTCTTGTATTGGTTTGATATTTTGCGTCTATTAGTACGATTTGAATTGAATAATCGTACTAATGAAGATAAAAACAGCATATTATAACCATTTATATAGCTGTATTTTTGTCCGTCATAATAAGATGTCTCTATCTTTGTATAGTACAATTTTATAATATGAATATAGTATGAAAAAAGTTCAGATTGAATTTGATGAATTACCTTTTCCGACACTGGAACGATTCGGTCTCACACGGGAGATGATTGAGGATTTGCCGATGCGTGTGTTGGACGACATCTGCGATGGTCGGCATTCTCCCGTGCTTCCCGTGCGTGTCACGGACGAGCATGGCGGGCAAATAGAGAGCCGTAGCCGCTTTGCCTTTATCCGCATGGACAACGGTCAGGTGGATGTGGTCTTCTATCCGGCACTGAAATCCTCTCCGTTGGAACGGTATGACGAAGCGCAGCAGAAACAGTTGCTCGACGGCAAGGCGATTGTCGCCGACGTGGAAATGGCGGACGGCCGGAGCAGCAAGGCTTTCGTGCAGATTGACACCGAGACGAAACAGGTGATGTATGTCCCCACGCCCATCATCGCACGCAACCTGAAAGTGCTGGCCGAGGTCATGCGCCTCGGTGCGGTGGAGGTAAACGGGATGCAGCACGGCGAGCCGCTGACGGTCGTCGTGGACGGCGAGTCTGCTACAGTGGGCATAGACCTTCATGCCAAGACCGGCATCCGCTTCTGTTCGGGCGACGCGCAGCAATGGCGCAACCAGCCCAAGCGCGAGTGGGACAAATACACCTTCGGGTGCTACGGTTGCTGGATCATGGACGATGACGGCAACCTTGACTACGTTTCGGAAGAGGACTACACCGAGGAGTTGTGGAACGAACAGAAGAAGAGCGGCGAACGCAACCGTGCGGCAGCCCTCCACAAGTAAAAACAATCAATCCGTAGATTATGGCACAAAACGAATATTATCCCGAAGAGGTACTTGTCGGGAAGATGCAGAGCGGCGAATACGGCTGGCTCGATTACGTCAATCATTTCTCCGCCGACTGGCAGGAGGAATACGCCCGTTACTGCGAGGAAAAGGGGCTTGCTGTCGGCAACGAATCCGCTGCCGAGTTTGTCCGCTTCAAGGACGAACAGCTGGAGGCAGCAATGGAACGCGGCGACGCATAACGAAAACAATCCGACTATGGCGATACGAACGAATACCAATCCCCGGCAGATGGACTTGCAGCCCGAAATGCGCAATATGCTGATGCGTAACGGCCTGCAAGCCCATGTTGCGCTTGATGGTTCAGGGTATCGGCTGATTGTGCAGGGGCATAATTCTCCGCTGCTGGTCTATCCGATAAGCGAACGTCAGATGTTGGCACTCACGGACTGGGGAACCAATACGGCCAACAAGAAAGCCTACAACGTGCTCACGAGCATCGTGGGCAAAGACTTCTATATGCCCAAGAACTTCGTCCATGCCCGCAATGCCAACGGGCGTGTGGCTATGGGGCTGCACGGCTACCGCATCGGCATCGGCGAGTACGGTCGCATGGGACGGATGGGAATGCCCCCGCCGTTCCTCGGCTGGACGCCACGCAACCAGTGGGGCTTGCACCTGCGCAGGGTCGGCGGCCAACTGTTCTTTCCGGGGCCGTCCATCGTACCCGAACGTCCCGACGGGCGCATGAAGCCCGGCGAGTTGCAATCGGGCGGTTACGGATTCTATTACAAGGGGCATCAACAGGCGCAACCCGTACAGCAACGGGACGTTCTGCAGGACTTGCAGGCGGTCATCACGCCGATGGTCAGCCGTCCGCGCAGCGGGGAACCGGCACGGTCGTACAAGGAGCTTATAGCCTCTCCGGTCTATTTTTCCAACGAGAAATTGGCGGAGTGCCTTGCCTCGCACGGTCTTGTCGTGGATGCGGAAAGGCGGACGCTGACTGTGCAGTCGGAAAGCGTCCAAGCCGATATGGTCTATGACCTGACGGAAAAGGAAGTGAGGACACTGGTTGCCGCACCCATCGAGGAACAACCCGTAGAAAAACGTCTGGAACTGCTGAACGGCATTATCGGGGCTGACTTTTCCGACAAAGTGACGATGGAGGCTCTCAACAGCGATCAACGCATCGCTATCGGCCTGCATCCCGAAGTACAGCAGGATTTGGAACAACGCCAACGGCAGGAGCAGGAGGCTTTCATGCCGGTGGAAACCTCGCTGCAACAGCAAGAGGAATCCATACAGGGCTATGTCGGTGCGGCAGTGGACGGGCGTGACCTCCAGTTTCTGAATGAAAACAAGGGATGGTATCGGGAAGAGAAGCACGGGCGGGAAGTTGAAGTGAGCCAGATAGCCGTTCAACCGGCACAAACCGAGGGGAAATACAGGATGACCGCTGTTATCGACGGTCAGGCTATCAGCCATGAGATAACCCAACGGGATTACGACAAGTTCCTTGCTGTGGATGATTATCACCGGATGAAGCTCTTTTCCAAGATTTTCAGCGAAGTGGACATGAAAACACGCCCGGAAGCACAACGGGGGCTCGGTACGAAAATCTTTGCCGCCCTCACCGCAGGTACGGTAGTCGCGGCGGGTGTCGCGCACGGCATCCACCATCACTGCCATGCCCCGGAGTTCTACGGCGAGTGTTTCGGCGGTCCGCCACGCCCGTACATCAAGCTGGGGGTCGATACACCGAGGGATATGGCCATCCGTTGTTTCGAGGCAGAGATGAACCGTGAAATCAATGATATGAGAATGGGGAGGTAAACCATGAGAGAGGGCGAACTGACTTATGACGATTTTCTGCGCAGGCTGAACATTCAGGACGTGCTTATCGACGCGAGCTATCACCTGAACCGGCGCGACGGCCTGCGCTATCCCTCGTATGTCCGGTTGGACAGCGAGGGGCGGCGCATCCGCAACGACAAGTTCATTGTCACGCAGCAAGGGAAATGCTGTTTCAAACCGCAACAGCAGAAGTCGTATAACATCATTTCCTTTATCAAGGAGCATCCGCATTTTTTTGCGGAATACCGTACAGGCGTGTCTCCCGACCGACTGGTAAACCTTGTCTGTAACCGGTTGCTGAACCATCCCGTCGCTGACCGGGACATCCGGATTATCCAGCCTAAACGGGATGTGAAGCCGTTTGACATGGCGGATTACGACATTCACCAGTTCAATCCGCAGGATCGGGCGACACAAAAGAAGTTCTATCCGTTCTTCAAGCATCGGGGCATCGACCTTTACACGCAGTATGCCTTTCATCGGAACTTCTGTCTGGCGACGAAGCATCGTGAGGACGGCATGAAATACACCAACCTCGCCTTTCCGCTGACCGTTCCGAAAGATACGGGACAGGTTGTCGGTCTGGAAGAGCGAGGCCGCCCTCGCATGGATGGCAGCGGCAGTTATAAAGGGAAGGCGGAAGGGAGCAATTCGAGCCAAGGGTTATGGATTGCCAGCCCAGCCAAAACTACGCTTACCGAAGCCAAGCATATCTACTGGTTCGAGAGTGCATACGACGCGATGGCCTATTACCAGCTTCATCAGGCCAACGACAAGGATTTGCGGAAAGCGGTCTTCATATCTACCGGCGGTAACCCGACGGTGGAACAGATGCGGGGTGTCCTCACGCTCTCGCTTCCTGCCAAGCAACACATCTGTTTCGATACCGACCTTGCGGGAATCGAGTTTGCCAAGAACCTGCAACAGGAGATGTACCGGGTTGTCCGTTCCACCATCGAGGAGACACCGGAGCGGAAGCCTTATCTGGATTCCGTTACTGACGGCAAGAACCTCGATGAAGGTGACATAGACCTGTTGCCCGACGCTTTGCGGTCGAGCTACGGGAAATATGAATCCGCATGGGAAGAAGCCATGTCGATGCGTTCGAGCGGCCTGTGCCATCCGGACGACATACGGGAACAGACGGATATCATGAACGGAAATTACAAGGAGTTCCGTGAAGGATTGCGGGAGTTCCTCGGTCTGGACAAGGCGAATGACGCCTCTTTTGTCCGTGAACAGCCTACCTATCCCAACAAGGACTGGAACGAACAGCTTTTGGCCGAGCAGAAACAGGAAGAGACGGTCGATGAGACACAGGCGAGAGAACAGTCACCGGAAGAGGAACAACAAACACACTTTCGCCGATGATGACCGATGCACCCACAGGACATTTCCAAAGTATCGTGCTGCAACCGCACGCCGGACAGTTCGTTATCGACGAGCTGCCCGCAATCGTATTGTGCTGTGCAGCATGGGTGTATGGTGGCATGGAGGGACTGCCTCTGACAGCTCTTGCCGTATCGGTTGCCGCATTGCTTGCTTTGGTATTGCTGTACCGTTTCATCTATCTGCGCCGGACACGCTACCACATCGGTAGCGAGCAGCTTATCAGCAGGCATGGGGTGCTGTCCCGGAAGACGGACTACATGGAACAATACCGTATCGTGGACTTTGTGGAACACCAAAACCTCATGCAGCAGCTTTGCGGATTGAAGACGGTACGCATATTCTCGATGGACAGGAATACGCCCCGGCTTGATTTGGTAGGTATCAGACACAACTTCGATGTGGTAACGCTTATCCGGGAACGGGTCGAGTATAACAAACGAAAAAAGGGAATATATGAAATCACGAATCATTAGCCTGGTCATTTTTGCCGTCTGCATGATGCCACACTGGGCGAAAGCACAAATCACGGCATCCAATCCGTTGGAATGGATGGCGTTGGCCGAGGGCAACGAGGTCATCAATGACCAGATAGAGAAACAGATAAACGGTCAGACGAAGACAGCGATGCTGCAGAACAGCATCGCCGCCGAGTTCAACCGCATTCACAAATGGGAGAAGCAATATAACAGCTATCTCAAGACGGCAAGCGGCTACGCTTCGTCGCTGAAAGCCTGCACCCACCTCTACAACGACGGCGTGAGAATCTTTCTCACGTTAGGGAAACTGGGCAACGCCATCAGGAACAACCCGCAGGGCATCATTGCCTCCATAAGCATGAACAACCTCTATATCGAGACGGCAACGGAACTGGTATCGGTCTTCACACTCCTGAATGACGCAGTGGCCAAGGGCGGCAAAGAGAATATGCTCACGGGAGCGGAACGCAGCAAGACCCTGTGGGCGTTGAACGACAAACTTTCGGCTTTCAGCCGGAAGCTACACCTGCTCTACCTGAGCATACGATACTATACCCTCAATGACATGTGGAACAATGTGACGGCCGGGATGCTCGACCGCAACAATGGGGAGGCGGCACGGATGGCCATGACCCGTTGGCGCAGGGCTGCCGTCCTCGCACGATAAAAACGGAACTGACAATGAAACGGACGATTTGGATAGGCATCTTATTGTTGTGCATCGGCATCGGCAAGGCACGGGCGCAAAACGACCCTGTACTGGCCGGAATGATCCTGCTCTATACCGACAAGGCGGAAAAGGAGCTGAAGAAACAGGAGAAAGTCATGCTGATGCAGACCACCGGACACCTGTGGACGAAAGAGGAAGTGAAAGCCACGACCGACCTGCAACGGGAGTTCAACAGCTATCTGGACTCTTTCCGGTCGATAGTCTGCTACGCGGCGCAGATATACGGTTTCTATCACGAAATATCGAAGCTGACGGATAACATGGGTGACTTTACCAGACAGGTGAGCCGGAACAGCTCCCATGCGTTGGCCGTCGCCCTCTCCACGCAACGAAACCGGATTTACCGGGAACTGATCATGAACAGCGTGGAGATTGTGAACGACATCCGCATGGCGTGCCTTTCGGACAACAAGATGACGGAGAAAGAGCGCATGGAAATCGTATTCGGCATCCGTCCGAAGCTCAAGATGATGAACAAGAAACTGCAACGGCTGACCAAGGCGGTGAAGTACACGACAATGGGCGACATCTGGCGTGAAATCGACGAGGGAGCACGTCCGGTGGCCGGCAAACGGGACATAGTGGAAGCTGCCAAGCGACGCTGGCGGCAGATTGGAAGAAATGTAAGACCTTAAAAAACAGACAATGTATGGGCGTTTGGAGTACACTATTGAAATATGGCGGCAAGGCCGCAAAAGGTGTCGGTACGGCAACGGCGGCTACCGGCAAAAGTATGGGTAAGGCAGTGCTGCACCCTTCGCAGACCTTGCGTGGTGCAGGACAGGCAGTCAAGACAGCGACTATCGGCGGTGCGGTCGGTTATGTGGGCTGGGAGAAGCTGACCACCGACAAAAGCGTGGTGCGTATCGTGAGCGATGCCGTTGTGGGCGAATCCGTCACGGATACCATTGCAGGCACGGCGGACGGCGTGCGTGAACTAACGGGCAAGGCCGGAGAAGCCGTCAGTTCGGTCAGCGGTGCGGTAACCGGCATCGACAACAAACTGAACGGCGTGTCGAACTTTTTGCGACAGGCCTCCGGTGGCGGAGGTCTTGATATGTTCGGCAACTTTTTCCGCAACCTTGGCAGCGGCAACGTGTCAGGGTTGAGCATCGCCGGACTGGTTGCGGCGGCGTTCCTCATATTCGGACGCTTCGGCTGGCTGGGCAAGATTGCCGGCGCATTTCTCGGCATGATGCTCATCGGCAACAATGCGGGTGTCTTCCGCACGCCGGAGACAGAAAACGTGCAACGTACCCGTACACCTGACTTTTCGGCAGGGGAACAGGCACATGGCGGAGGAATGAGAAGATAGAATACGAATCAAAATGGAAACAGCATGAAATATACAGAAGAAATGATCCTGCAATCCGATAGCGGTTATTGTATGCCTTTCGAGGAACAGCAGGGCAAAGACGTGGAGCTGTCGCTCGGCTACGGCGAACAGACCGACCCGGTGACGGGCGAGAAATTCTTTCATCACGGCATTGACTTCAACGTGCGGTGCTATATGCTTTCCGCCCTTGCCAGCGGCATTGTGTCGGGCGTGGGCAACGATTCCGGACACGGCATCTGCCAGACCATCCGCTACGGGGAATATGAGGTGACATACGGAAACCTGTCCAATGTCTTCGCCCAATTCGGACAGCGTGTAAAGGCCGGACAGACGGTAGCTTTGAGCGGTGACAAACTGCACATGACCGTCCGCTTCAAGGGCGAGGAACTGAATCCGTTGGAATTCTTGACAATGCTGTACGGGAATATCCAGGCAATGCGTCAGGCCGGCGGACACGAAACCGACTATCCCTCCGGTGTAGAGATGGAACTGGGAACCGATTATGACCGGGATAAGAGAGAGATAGAGGAACTGATGCTGCGCTTCCTGCCGCACTATATGGAGGATTTGCGGCATGGAGCATACACCTTGCCCCGAAATACGGAGCAGTCGCTACGCCACATCTTCACGGTGGGTGCGATGAAGGAGTATTTCTACGAGAATATGCCGAGCATGGCCAATCCGCTCGGACTGGGACATAAGGCCATGCCGCTGGCCTGCAAGGTGCAGAACCTCCTGATTGCGGATTTCCTGCATTACCTCGCCCTGCGGCATGATGTGTACCTCTCCACTGCGGGCAGTGACATAAAAAAAAACTCCATGACGAAGCCCTGACCTATGGCGGCATCATAGACCCGTTGGCGGAACTGGACATCGACATACAGAGTTTCGACATACCGAGGCTTGTCACGGTCTATCCCGACCGGGCGGGTGTGCGCTGGTGGACGAAGGCATGGTTCAACAACAGGGAAGAGGGCGAGACATCCGTCGAAATCGAACGGGAGCAGGCGATACGGTTCATGCAGGACAACATCGAAAAGGACGCATGGCTGGAAGAGTTCTTTCCCCGGCAGATGGAGGTTTACCACAACGCCATCGAGCAGACGAAAGAACAGTTATTGAAACAGATAAATATATAATACACAATATGGATGGAATCAAACATAGCCGGCAATTCGCAGAAATGGAACGCCTCGTGAGCGACTATTTCCACTGCCACCTTGCGCCCGTCATGTCGAAGACACAGGCTTACCTCACGAAGAAACAGGGCGAGGAAATGAGGGAGTATTCCACCTCTTTGGGCGGCATACTCAGCGCGATGGCGTCTGCGGCACAGCCGATGGGCGACCCGTACCAGGTACTCAAGGTCACGGGCGAATGGAACTCGAAGACAACGGAGGACTATATCGGAATGTGCAAGGCGGAGATTACCGGCTCCAAAGAGATACAGCAAGACCTCGCATACATGGCCGGGCAATGGCGCGATACTGTCGTGCAGGAAATCGGGCGCAAGCGTTACGATGAACTGTCGGAACAATTAGGCGGCGACCTTGCCTATGCCTATATGGACTACCGGGTGGAGGAACTGATGATCGACCGGCTGGTCAAGGAGCGTATGCCGAAATCGTCAGCCGACTACATCATCCGCAAAGCCGCAGAATCAAGCCTGCTTGGACTTTCGCAGACCTTCAACCGCTCGCCGCTTGCTGTGGAAATCGAGGCACGGGGCGAAGCCGCCTACCGTCCGAAAGGATGGGAAAAAGGCGCGGGTCGGGTACTGGGCGCAACGGCAGATACCGTGATGATGGGAGGCGTGGGTTCGTGGGCAACACTGGCGAAGTTTGTCGGGGCGGACGTGGCTATCTCGGCAGTCGCCTCACGCTTCGAGCCTGAAAAGCCTGATACGCTTTCTGTGGAAGAGTGTATAAGCAAAGGGGTGTTCGGCAGCGAACGGAACGTATTTACGGACTTCCGCAAGGAGGCTGCAACGGTACAGACGGGTGACAGTGCGCTCATCGTGGCCGCCAACGAGCGGTTGAAGAAGAAAATACCGGTGATGGATTTCAGTTTCCCGAAGTGGATGCAGACACCAAAGTTTACCCCTTTCCAAATGCCAGAAATACCCGGACACCCTGAAAAGAAGAATGAACGTGCCGAACGGTACAAGGATGTGCCGCTGGTCGTCGCTCCCGGACAGGAAGAAGCCTATTTGAAGCATTTGGAGAAATATAAGAATGCAACGGCTGTAACTGCCAAAAAGGAATCAACGCAGCCGGAGACGGAACAGAGGGAAAAAGTGGAGAAAGAGGAACGGCAGGTGGTTATTCCACGTGAGGAAGAAAAGCAAGAGAGAGAGGCTGTGCAGACCAACACGAACGGATGGAGCGGATTGCTCAGTACGTTGGGATTAGAGGGATTGGGCGATATCACGGGCAACCTCGGATATGTCATGGCCATGCTGCCCGACATCCTGTTGGGGGCTTTTACCGGCAAGACACAATCGTTGCGCTTTGGGGACAACCTGCTGCCGATAGCGAGTATTGTGGCCGGTCTGTTCGTGCGTAACCCGCTGCTGAAGATGCTCCTTGTCGGTCTGGGCGGCGCAAACCTGCTGAACAAGGCGGGACACGAGGCTTTGGGGCGACCCATGCCGTCCGCTGCCGAACAGACGGAGAACCAGTACCGCCGTTATCCCGATGAACCGCTCAATCCCCGTATTGTGAACCCGGTACTGCAAGGCAGTACGCTCATCGCCACGATAGACCGTGTGCCTTGTACCATCCAGCTCACGCCGACCGTCGCGGAGGCTTACCGTGCAGGGGCATTGCCGCTGAACACGCTGGCGAACGCCGTGCTTGCCAAGAGCGACCAGTTGCGCCATATCGCTTCGCAGAATTACGATGACGGACAGCGGGAAACGGTCGTGCGTACACGGGGCATCCAATAATTCCATGAACAATAAAAGCATGATGATATGAAAGAAAAGTCGCAAATCGAGAAGAAAGCCGAGGCAAGGCAGGCGGAACTGCTGTCTGCCGCACTGAGCGGGGCGTCGAACGCTGGCGGCCATTGGCTCAACGTATCGGGCAAGGGATTTCCCCGGCTCTATCCGCAAGGGGTCTCGGCCAGCCCGTTCAATGCCCTCTTTATGGCCTTGCATTCGGACAATAACGGATGCAAGACCAACCTGTTCACGCTTTACAGTGAAACCAAGGTACGGGGTGCTGCGGTGCGGGAGCATGAGCAGGGCGTACCGTTCCTGTTCTATAACTGGAACAAGTATGTCAACCGGAACAATCCGGATGAGACCATCGACCGTACCGCCTATCTCCAATTGGACGAAGAGCATAAGGCACAGTTCAAGGGTGTCCACAACCGGGAGATCCGCACGCTTTTCAATATCGACCAGACGACGTTGCCCTACGTTGACAAGCCGGCTTACGAGGATGCGGTAAAGCAGGATGGCAGTGTTCAGGAAAGAGGATATACCGAGGCGGACAACCGCAGGTTGCGCACCCGGTTCAACGACTTTCTATTGAAGATGCGGGACAACCTCGTTCCCGTGCGCTCGGACGGTAGCGGAGTTCCTCATTACGAGACGGACAAAGATGCGGTCTATATGCCGCGTCAAAAGGATTTTGAACATTACCACGATTATATGCAGGAAGCCTTGCGGCAGATCGTGAGTGCTACGGGGCATCAACAGCGGCTCGCCCGTGAAGGCATGGTCATGAAGAACGGCGTGGCCCCGTCGGAGGATGCGGTAAAATATGAAAGGTTGGTCGTGGAACTGGCTTCGGGTATCAAAATGCTGGAACTGGGACTGCCCGCCCGTCTGTCCGATGCAAGCCTGAAGACGGTGGATTACTGGTGCCGGGAGTTCAAGGAAAATCCGTGTATGATGGACGCTCTCGAAAGCGACGTGAACAATGCGCTTGATGTTATCCGAAAAGCGGAACGGGGCGAGAAAATTGAGTACGCCACCCTGCGAAACAGACGGCAGACCACGACCATGCAGGAACAGATGCACAAGCATTACTTTGTGGCGAATGAAATCCGCCAGCACCCGGACAAGGCGGCGAAAAGCATCGTCCTCGTCATAGACCGGGAGGCAAAATCGGCAGATGTCATTTTGCCGGCAGGAGCTTCGACCGAGGCGAACAACGAGATTCCCGGCATGAACAAGGGACGTATCGAACGGGCATTGCAGAAAGAGGGTATCGAGCAGGTGCGTTTCTATAATACTGACGGTGCATTGGGCTACAGACCCGATGACAGCTATTTCAATGAAAAAATGGTGACACTGGCCCGGTTAAGGAACTACACGTTGGAAAAGCTCTCCACGCTGGACGTGTCGGAGGCGGTCAGACGGGCGAATGAGGTCGGGTTCGATGCCGTGCAGATGATTCAGGACGACAAGAACCGTTGGGCACTCTATATCAAGCCGGAAAACAAGGAGGGGTACAGCGTCTATCCCGATAAGGAGGATGTGAACCGTTTTTTCTCCACGCTCAAGCAGGCGATGGACAACATCGACAAGGTACGGATGGAGCTGGCGCACAAGTATTATGCACTGGCGGAGGTCAAGCCCGACCTGAAAGTGGATTTGTTCGGCAGCGATACGCCGGAGATTGACCTGAACCGTATTCAGCGTGTTGCCATCTTCAAGACCAGGCAGGATGGAATCCAGTGTGTGGCAACCATCGACGGACAAAAGCTGCAGCCCCGCAGCGTCACTCCACAGCAGTGGCAACGGATGTGGGTGGCGGAAGACCGGGACGGCTACAAGCGGCATTTGGCGGCCACGCTGTTTGCCGATGTGCTGCAAAAGGGACAATCCGTCGGGGAACAGAAAGCGGAAGAGCAGGTACGGCAACAGAATGAGACGGTGCCGGAAAATCGGTCGGAAGAGACGAATGATGAAAATATGTCTCCGAAACGGCAGTTTTGGGACAACCTCAAGGAAAAGCATCCCGACGCCCTGTATCTGATTCGTGCAGGAGAAGTGTACCGGCTTTATAATGAGGATGCGGCAAAGGGAGCAAAAATACTGGGAATTACGGTCAAGGAATATCCGGAACATGGATTTTCGACTTTCGCAGAGTTCCCAAGGACGCAACTGGACAGCTATCTGCCCAAACTTGTCCGTGCCGGTGAGCGTGTCGCCATCAGTGAGATAGAGCTACAGGATAAACGGCAGGACGAGCAGGAAACACATAGGGGTATTCATAGATAAGGAGTGACGATTATGAGCAAGAATCAGGAATATGCACTGCAATACGCGGATTATGCGATGGCACAGATGCGCAGGTATGGCATTCCGGCTTCCGTCACATTGGCGCAAGGCATACTGGAAAGCAGCAACGGACAGAGCCGTCTGGCGAGGAACGAGAACAACCATTTCGGCATCAAGGCGACACCCTCGTGGATTGCCGGAGGCGGCAAATACGGAATCTACACCGATGATAAGCCGAATGAAAAGTTCTGCAGCTATGACAGCGTGGGTGATTCATACGAGCATCACTCCCGCTTTTTGAAGGAGAACAGCCGCTATGCCGGTTGCTTCAAACTCTCCCCGGACGATTACAAGGGCTGGGCACAAAGCATTGAGAAAGCCGGTTACGCCACAGGCGGCAAGTATGCCGAGAACCTGCAAAAAATCATTGAGCAGAACGGCTTGCAGAAGTATGACAGGCAGGTGATGCAGGAGATGGCGGCACAAGGCAGGCAGTTCGGGGTAGAACACAATCCGCTCCAGACCTCCGAAGGTGCGGAACATGGAACGGGGTATTCGTTCCCGGTGGAACGGGAGGAATTTCTGTTCATTACCTCTCCGTTCGGAACACGGCAAGACCCGTTGGACGGCACAAAGCAACAGATGCACAAGGGCGTGGATATACGTTGCAAAGGCGATGCGGTACTGGCTACGGAGAACGGCGGCAAGGTCGTGGCGGTAAACCAGAACAAGAATACGCCCGGCGGCAAGTCGCTGACGGTGGAATATGCCCGGACGGACGGCAGCAAGGTACAATGTACCTATATGCACCTCAAGGAGATTTCCGTCAAGGTCGGCGATACGGTACAGGCCGGCGGACGGCTCGGCACATCGGGCAATACGGGAACACGGACGACCGGGGAACATCTGCATTTCGGTGTGAAGAATATCTATGCCGACGGGACGAAACGGGATATAGACCCTGCGGCGTATCTGGCTGAAATCGCACAGAAAGGACATATCAAATTGCAAATGCTGCACAACGGGAATGACCTGCTCGCCAAATACAAGGCGGCGGAAGATACCGTGCCTGAAAAGAACCTTTCGCCCGACGGATGGATGAAAAAACTCCTTTCGTCGGAGGATAGCGGTGTGGGAATGTCGGGATGCAACGACCCGATTGTGGAGATGGCGATGACCGCTTTCGCCTCCCTGATGCTGCTGGCCACACAGATTGACAACCGGAACGAAGAGGAACAGAAGGCGATGATATCCACCGCGATGGATCTTCGTACCATCGACCTGAAGCCGTTGTTGCCGAATATGAAGAACTGCGACCTGACTATCGGCGAGAACGGCAAGGCCATTCTGAAAGCGGACAATGGGGAACTGCGTGTCTCGCGGGAGCTGACCGCTTCCGAGCTGAACCGGTTGTCTGCCACGTTGAACAACGGCACACTCACGGAAGAGACCAAACGGATGCGTGTAACCGGTATGCTGAATACGGTTATCCTGTCGGAAGCGGCCTCACAGAATTTCGAGCAAGAGATGTCCCGGCAACAGGGACAGACGGAAAACCTGCGAAGATAAAGGCATGGCGATATGGTAAAATGCGTGATGATACAGCTATGCAAATGTCTGGCGGGAGTCTCCATCCTTGCGTTGCACGTCCGGTTCTGCTACCTGCTGTTGGGGTGGATCGGGACGCTCGTTGTCGTGGGCGTGCAATTAGCCATCGCCGGATGGATGGTCTGGGCGATGATACGTGCGCCTGACTGACCGTACCCTCCAACAGTTCAACATCAATCAACCCATGTATCACTTGTCGGATGATCCATGTATCATTAAAGACAAAAAACAGATGATTAAATGTAATGTTACGGTATGCGGCGTTATCGGCCGCGATGCGTCGGTTCGCAAGAACAGAGAGGAAAAGGAGTTTATGGCATTTCCGCTCCGGGTACAGATTCCGGCAACGGGTGGACGGCATACTATCGAGGTGGATGTCCGCAAGGAGTGCAGTCAGGAAGAAGCCACCGGTTATCGGAACGGCTCCCGTGTGGAAGTGAGGGGTACGATGTATCTCAAACGCCGGGGTGACAAGCTCTATTTCAACCTGTTCGCCGATGAAATCTGCAATGCCGCTACGGATGATGCGGATTGCGTCAAGGGTGAGCTGGCATTTCGTGGTAAAGTCGGCCAGAATATCGAGGAGAAAAGGGATAAGAAAGACCAGCCTTATACGGTGTTCTCGGCGTTCAGTGCGGAGAAGGTCGATGACGGCTTCGAATACCAGTGGGTGCGCTTCTTCTGTTTCGGCAAGGAGCGCGATGCGTGGCTACAGCCGGGTATAAAGGTGGATGCCATAGGTGAAATGAACCTGTCGGCACATAACGGGAAAATCAATCTTTCCTGCAAGGTGGAGGAACTGACGCAATATGTGGCGGATTCGTCTAACTATAATCAGTAAGTAATATGGCCGGTTACAGAAAGAAGAATGCCGACGGACCGAACAGCGAGGACAAGGCTCTCGACCTGTTCGCCGAAATGATGATCGAGAAAATCGAGGGCATTCAAAAGGACTGGAAAAAGCCTTGGTTTACCGAGGGTGCGTTGCAGTGGCCTCGCAACCTTCACGGGCGCGAGTACAACGGGATGAATGCTTTTATGCTGCTTTTGCACTGCGAGAAAGAAGGGTACAAGATTCCCCGTTTCTGCACCTTCGATTGTGTTCAGAAGCTCAATAAGTCCGGCAAGGATGGAGAGGAACTGCCGCGTGTCTCCGTGCTTCGTGGCGAGAAGTCCTTTCCGGTCATGCTCACCACGTTCACTTGTATCCATAAGGAGACCAAGGAGAAAATCAAGTATGACGATTACAAGAAACTCTCCGATGACGAAAAGGAACAGTACAATGTTTATCCGAAGATGCAGGTTTTCAGGGTCTTCAATGTTGCGCAGACCAATTTGCAGGAAGCGCGACCGGAGCTGTGGCAAAAACTGGAGCAGGAAAATTCGCGTCCGGCAATCGAGGAGGGCGAGCATTACAGTTTTGCCCCAGTCGATACGATGATAAGGGATAACCTGTGGATTTGTCCGATTACGCCGAAATATCAGAATGACGCCTACTATTCCATCACGAAGAATGAAATCATCGTGCCGGAAAAGGAACAGTTCAGATCGGGAGAATCGTTTTACGGGACACTGTTCCATGAGATGACGCACTCGACCGGTGCGGAGGGTGTTCTCGATCGGTTCAAGCCGACTACCTTCGGTTCTCCTGAATATGCCCGTGAGGAACTGGTGGCAGAGTTAGGTAGCGCACTGGTCGCACAGCGTTACGGCATGACCAAGCATATCAAGGAAGAAAGTTGTGCATACCTCAAAGGATGGCTCGATGAGCTGAAGGAATCGCCGCAATTCATCAAGACAACGCTCCTGGACGTGAAAAGGGCAACCTCGATAATTACCCAGAAGGTGGATAAGATAGCGCAAGAACTGGAACAAAATGTCGGCGAGAAGCAGGAAAACGGAGCGGCGGCAAAGGAGAAGACATTTTATTCCTCTGTCGCGTATCTCCAATTTTCGGATGACACGAGGCCGCTTGACGAACTCCGGGAGAAAGGCGATTGCGAGGGATTGCTGACGCTTGCCAAGGAGTATTACGACGGCAACGGCATCAACGAACAGCATACTTATTTATCAGCCACGAACAACAAGGGTGACAGCCTAATTGCCGAGGATGAGAATTTCGCTGTCGTGTACAACGGGAGTGTCGGGGGAACCTACGAGGTGATGTTGAAATTCACGGAGCAGGAAATTCGCGACCATATCCGGCGTTACGGTGTCGATATTGCCGGAGAGACGATAAAAGAGGTTGCCAGGGAGATGGCGGCGGAACAGTTCTCCGCTTTGGCGCATCAAAAGATTCCGGCCTTCGAGATGCCGAACGGCGACGTGCTGTATGTCGAATATAACAAGGACTCCGATATGCTTGATGTCGGGCAGCCCACCAATGCCGGGCTGGTCGCGCAGCATCGTTTCCCTTACGACCACAATATCGGGTTGGATGCCAACCTGCAAGCCGTGAACGAGAAGCTGAACGAACTGGAAGAGTATCGGGCAGAGCTACAAGAGGCTGAATACAGCGTCGGTATGCGCCGGTAAGGATGGAAAGAAAAAGATGCGGAACCGGTTGGCTCCGCATCTTTTCTTGTTTTCGGTTTTTTATTCTTTCAGTAAATCATCCATCATGGACTGCAAATTTGCCATGTCACAATATTGGTTATATCCTCCTCTGTAGTCTTTTGCGTGTTGGGCTGTCCGTATCAGAAACGAATCAAGTTCAACTCTTACGCCGCCGCCCATTCGGGCTAACGTGGAAGAGTGACTGATGTAAACGAACTTGCCGTTGCGCTCGATGAAACATGAGGTATCATAATGTCCTTTTAAGTTGGATGCCACCTGTGCACCGACCGCCGTTGCATATTTGGAAATCTCACGTACCAATGCTGTCTGGAAACTGCGATACTCTTTTGAAACATAGCCTCCTGCATCTGCAAGGATAGCGTTCTGCCATTTGGTATAAAAATTCTGTGCCATATTGATATTTATTATTCGTTCCGCAAATAACTTTTCCACTTCTCGCCGTCAATGGTCAGTTTGCCCATTTCCCAATCGTATTCCACTTCCGGTATATTGGTATAAGGGAAATGAACGGTGTAACCTATCTGTCCGTAAGAGCAATGCAGAGGGGTAACACAAATCTCCCAACCGAAGTAAAGTTGCGGTGTGCAGTATTTCCGCCAGTTGAAACGACCTGCGGCAATATTGCCGCAAAGCCGTTTTAAGATTTTGTCTTCGTTTGTCATTCTGTACCTCCTTTGCTGAGTATGGTGAGTTGTCCGGGACGGTCTGGGAACCAATAGGCATCACTGTCGATATATACGCATCTACCGCCATTCCAAGGCTTTCTGAAAGCTAATACTTCTTTGGGGCCAAATACCACCCCGTAGTCGTTAGTAAACGCCACCATATCGCCTACAGCCAAATCATTGTCTGTTTCCATGACTTCGGAAAGACGGTTGAAAAACTCCATGCCCTCGGCTTCACGCTCTTTTTTCCAGCGCAAAAATTCCTCTTTGTGGCTTCTCGATGAGCCAATAGGTGATAGCTCCGATGCCAAGACTTCAATCTCTGAAGAACCTGTTGCGATTAAAATAATACTGTCGCTATCCACTTTTTCGGGAGTTGAGATAATTCGACATTCTACATCGTTATCGGCAGTGTGCCAATAAAGGAGGTTGCCTTGCTTGATGAAATCGTACTTGCTCATTGTCTTTTGATTTATTGATTTTTTATTTCCCTTTTCTTGAAGTCTTCTGACTTCGCCCAAAAGGGTTGTTTTCATGTGCGTTCCAAACGGGGGATACAAGAACGACGGACAAGGAACCTGCGATGAAATTTTATGAAATACCGTTATCTCCGATTACGGAAAGTTGTCATCAAATTTTATTTCAGGTAGCGATAGCGGTACTTGAACCATGTTCGTCCACCGTACCTTTGCACACGAAAACAAGCCTGTGGCGTATGTCGGGGTAGTGAAGGGATTATACCCTTAAAAAAGGAATATACCGGCAGTGAAACCGGTGGCGGAAGCTCTGCAGAGCATATTTATAAAAGTAACCGGTGAGCCTGTGCAAAAAAGAGAGTAACCACCCGCCTCAAAAGCGGGTGGTTGCCAATGTTTCGGACAAACATCAGAAGTGGTAATCAACAACTCCTCCGATGTAGAGTATCGTTCCCGGTTCAAGCCTACAAACAAACTCCATAAACGCAAAGGACTGTTCGGCAAAAGATTGGCAGCCGTCGCCATCCAAATAGAAATGATAGGCGACATCCAACGGATTTTCCACTGCCTGTTTGAGATAATAGGTCGACCCCCATTCCAACATATTATCTGCCGTAAGAGCATCCGCTCTCTTTTTGATATTGGCGACATACTCCTCTTTCCATTGCTCTATGCCACCATTATAGCGCATGGTGTCATCGGATATAAGCTCGAACATTCCGTTGGGTAAGGCATAATTGACCAAATTGGCAATATCCTCTTTACGGTTTTCCTCGTCTATTTCTGAACAATAGTCATAGAAGCTCCCGTCTCCTTGCTGGAGTGTGTCCTCATTCAGATAGTTTTCTTTGTCTATCGGCTCCGTTGAAATTTGAAAAATCCTGCTGTGCATAATTGTAAATTTTAATTTGTTAAACTTTTTATTTCCCTCTTCTTGAAGCTCTTTCGGCTTCTCGTTGGGGAATGATTTTTATGCAGGACTGACAGACGGATCGAGGCAAATAAGACAAGTGAACGGCGGGCGGATTTTACGGAATACCCCAATCTGCGATTTGCGGAAGGCTGCTGTAAAATTCGCAAAACGTTAGCATTTGCGGCTCTTGGCAATTGACCGAACGCTGTACCTTTGCATAAAAATCACCCGACAGGAATTGCCGACATAAGGGGAGAAGACGAATTAAAAAATAAATGATTGGGCAATGGCATATCGTTATTCGCAACTAAAAAATGGTAGAAAGAGTACATTTTTATATTCATAAAAGCTGTTATCAGAAAAAAATGGAGAAAAAAGAAATTATATAAAAAATAACTCTTAACTTTGCACCAGTTAAGTTTCCTATCGAAGTGTCGATTGGAATTAAAAGGGAATCCCGGTGAAAATCCGGAGCTGTACTCGCAGCTGTAAGTCCTATTAAAGTTTATCGCACTCTTTGCCACTGGTGAAAGCTGGGAAGGCGCGATAAGCGGGATGAGCCAGAAGACCTGCTTGATAAGATATGATTTAGTGACCACGGGATAATTGGCATTAGATCAAAATGAACAGAGGCTCATCCAAAGACCACCTGTATTCTTTTTGATAACCGGTTTCTCATTCGTTGCAAATCTATCGCAAGGAAAACGAATGTGTAATTAAACTTTTTGTTTAACTTTTAATACTTGAGTTATGAAAAAGAATTTTAGGTTTATGGCAATGGCCGTTGTAGCAATGGCCGCCACAGTGTTCACCGGATGTTCGTCCGACGATGACTTCCTTACTCCGTATGAAGAAAGTGCGATTCAAACCCGCGCAACACCTAACCCCGATGGAACGACTACCATCACGTTTGATGATTTTGCCTCTTCGATGATGGCTATGACAACTTCCTACGGTGCTAATTATTATGGAAATGTGGGTTCGTATACCCAAGTAAAAGAAATTGCTGATCCAGATGGAGTGTTCATGTCTGAGATTAACACTGTGACTAATAATTATGGAACATTCAACAATTTCTCTTGTGGTGGATTAGCATTGTCTAAATGGAATTACCGTACCAATCCATCTTCTGCCGAAGGAATTACGATTACCGGTGATACCATACCGAGTGATTGGTGGTATTCCTATAACAATCAAATGAGTGTTTATGATACGACTTCTGTTAATGGCTCTAACGAAGGTGCAGGTCATAGCGGAAATAATTTTGCTGTTGTTTATGGTTATTCTGATGAATATAATACCGAATGGATGGCTCAACCCGAATTCTATTTAACAGGCGAATATACTCTAAAAGGTTTATGGTTCTGTAATTCATCATATACCTATGGTGTAATCATGCATGGTAATAAATTCGGCGCATCCGGTGTAGCTACTCCGCTGTCAGCACAAGTCGATGCAGGCGGAAACCATATTGGGTATTTCCAAGTTGAACTTGAATGTTATGATTTTGCTGGTAATAAGTTAGCTACATACACCAAGGTATTAGCCGATTATAGAAATGGGAAGAACGAAAATCCCGTTACTACATGGACATATTGGCCTATTAATCAAGCTGGAGTAGGATTTGTGAAATTTAACTTTTCAGGTTCCGACACAGGAGAGTATGGCTTAAATACCCCTGCATACCTCTGTATTGATGATATTGTTTTTGAAAACTAATTTTATAACCACCCCTTTCAAGGAAATTTAAACTTGGAAGTGGTGGTTGTCTTTTAATCTAACCAGCTTGTATTCATGGTAATCAAAAATTTATTTTTTTTTACACTCGCTGTATTATTCATATCCTGCAATCGGGATGAGGTTGTCGTTGCAGAATCCGGACAAGCCCCAGTGATTGAACTCGATAGTGAAGACGGTATCTATGCAGTCAAGATTGGCCGGGAACTGGTCATCGCACCGACTTACCGGTACGCAGACCATGCCTTGTTTGCCTGGACCATAGAGGGGAAACTGATTTCCACAGACCCGACCCTGAAATACACGTGGGATGAATCGGGGGAGGTCTTTATTACGCTGCGGGTGGACAACGAAAACGGTCATGCCGAAGAAGAGGTGAAAGTGGAAGTGAGGGATTTGTTGCCCCCGGCCATCAATCTGTATGTGCCGGCCAAAGGATTGAAAGTACAAAAAGGCATAGAGAATACCCTGACTGCCGTGATTGCCCATCGCGACCTTGCCGGTTTCAAGGTGGAATGGGTACGTGCAGGGGTTGTGGTATCCACCGATACGACCTATACGTTTAAGGAAAATCAGGTGGGAGTTTTTCCGATTACCATAACAGCATCCAACGAGGATGGTGAAACCAAGAAAGAGTTGGAGATAGAGGTGGTCGAGAATATGCCTTATGAGGTTGTTTTCCCTGCCCCGTCTTATGAGCAGTCTGTTTCCACACGCTATACGTTTGCCGGGCGACCAGTGTTCTTGCGTCCATTGCTGGACTATTTCGAGAATCCGCAATACCGCTGGAGCATAGACGGTAAGCCCGTGGAAGGTGAAACCGGTCGGGTGTATAAGTTCACCCCTTCGTCCGCCGGAGAATACCGGATAACCGTCTCTGTCACCGAAATGCAAAATAGCATATCCGTGGAATCCGCCGTCACCGTAGTTTGCGTGAACGGGTCGGAATCTTCCGGATATCGTGCTGCTTCAGGTGCGAGTTCGGCCTATTCCAACAGAGTGTATGAATATACGCCGGCTCCCGGACAATTCATCAACGAAACCAATACTGGTGGTTTTACCGGTAGCGAATCGACCCGAGAAGCGGCCGTCGAATATGCTTCCAAGCGTATTGCCAAGCAAAGTTATGTATCTCTCGGCTCCTTTGGCGGTTACATCATAGTAGGGTTTGACCACAGCATTCAGAATAAGGGTGGATATGATTTTGCTATTCAGGGCAATGCCTTTGATTCTTCCAATGAACCGGGGATAGTGTGGGTGATGCAGGATGTCAACGGCAATGGACTTCCCGATGATGAGTGGTACGAACTGCGGGGCAGCGAAACAGGGAAACCCACCACCATTCAAGATTATGAGGTGACCTATTTCCGACCGGCCTCGGATGGTTCACACACTTATTGGATTGACAATTTGGGAAACACTGGCTGGGTCGATTTCAATGCCTACCACACGCAACCTTACTATTATCCGTTGTGGATTACGGCCGACTCCTACACTTTGTACGGTACTCGACTATTGCCACGCAATTCACAAAGTCCATCCACAGGTTACTGGAGTAACTCTCCTTATGACTGGGGGTATGTGGATAATTGCGGTTCCGATATGTTGGCTGGTGATTCGTATGACGGTTCTGGACAGAAAAACGGATTCAAAATATCTAATGCCATGTATCACGACGGCTCTCCGGTAAATCTCCAATACATCGACTTCATAAAAGTTCAGAATGGAGCCTTGGCTAAAAGCGGCGTTTTAGGAGAAATCTCTACCGAAGTATTTTCGTTCCAAGATTTAAACATAAAGTAAAAAACAATAATAACATATTACAAATGAAACCAATCAATTTTAACTTGCTGTTCGGCCTTTTCTTCGGTATTTTGGCTGTCGGCTGTTCCGATAAGAACGAAATTCCAGTTGATGCTGATGATAATTTCATCACATCCGTGGTACTGAGTGTGAATGATAAGACATATGATGCTGTCATTGAGAACAACACAATTACGATGACTGTACCATACACAGTTTCTCTTGATGGAGCAAAGGCATCTTTCATTTACACACCTTCTGCAAAGATATTCCCTGATCCAACATCCATAACTGATTGGAACACTGAACGTACTTTCCGTGTTACTTCTTTTAATGGAGCTACCAATGACTATACTTATGTTGTTGTGAAGGATGAGATAAGAAGTGAGGGTGATGTAGAACTGAAAAAAAACTCAGAAGTAGCTGCTTTTATTGAATCTGGCGTTACAATCATAAAAGGTAATCTTATTATTGGTTCGGACGCAGAAAATGCAGAAAATATCAGTGATATTTCTGGACTTAGTATTATTAAAGAAGTCGAAGGAACCATCACAATAAAGAACAGCTATACCGGTGGAACGCTGACCGGTTTGGACAACATTACCAAAATCGGCGGTTTGTCGATTGGTTCGGAGGAAAACCCGGCTGCGAACGAAACGCTGGAGATGGTCTCCATGACCAAATTGAACGAGGTAACGGGCAATATCCATGTGTACAACAATGGTGTAAAATTCGTTCAGTTTGATCTGCTAAAAGCTATTGAGGGTGATTTTGTTATCAGTTCGTCCACATTGACAACGCTTCAAATACCCGAACTGATAAACGTCGGAGGGGCATTAAACATTTTCGGTATGGGTAAAGGTGCAATTAGCACATTGGTATTTCCCAAAGTACAGACTGTTAAAAATTCGTTAAGCATTAATGAGATTTCGACTTTAAAATCTATCTCTTTCCCTGAGCTTATTGAAACAGGAAGTATTAATTTTTCATCTTTGCCTATCGAGTTTGAAAAATTATCAATGCCCAAACTTTCTGTTGTTAATGGAGATTGTTTTATTATTTCGAACTATATTCAAGGAGATTTGTTTTCCACTACAGGAAATGTTTCTCTTACTAATCTTGATGAAATGTCGAATCTGGCAACCGTAACAGGCCTTCTTTCAATTTGTTATTTCTATGAACTTTCATCATTATCAAATCTTAAAAACTTAAAAAGAATAGGATCGTTAAAATTAGAGAAGCTAATAAGTTGTTCTTCTCCTATAGACATTAGTGATGCTGTTTTTTCTAATGAAGATTCAGAGGAATCCATTATACGCATCTCGGAATGTAAGAAACTACAAAAACTTATAACGAAAGATGATCTTTCGAATGTTTCTATTTATATTGATGCCTGGGCGAATAACTATGTTGATTTCAATTTTAAAAAGGTAAAGAATTTATCATACATAACACCAGACAAAAAAGTTTTTACCCTTCCAATTGAAGAGGTACACGGCGACTTTTATTTTGGTGCAGGGATGAAATCTGGCATCGTTGCAAATAATCTCAAATTTGTTGACGGCTATATGCATCTCAAAATTAATATGATGGCATCAAACTTAGAATTTTCAAAACTTGAAAAAATTGGCGGTCAATTTTTTATGGAGGGGGCACTTAATACTCCTAAAATGGTTCATAATTTTAGTAATTTAAAATCGATTTGTTGCAATTCAAATCCATCATATGCAAAAGAAGGTAAGTGGTCAACCAACGACCTTCCATATGGAGGATTAGATATCCGTTCTACAACCACTTATGAGCTTTTTCCTGTGCTTGAAAAAGTTGGAGGAGCGGGAATAACGATTCATGGATTTTCCGCTTTCTCATGCCCTGAATTAGTCTCTATAGCTGGATCTTTAAGTGCAGATGCTGCTTCCAAATTAACATCTTTTGATATGCCGAAGCTTAAAAGTTTATCAGGAGTGAATTTCGTTAAGCTTACTTCTTTTTCTGATTTTTCTATATTTGAGCCTTTTATCAAGGATAATCAAATTACTGAACCAAATTGGATTGTAAGTGGCTGCAAATACAACCCCACCTACCAAGACATGATAGACGGGAAGTACAAGCCCGCTGAATAGATAACCAAACAATAAATTTTCTGCCAATCCTCGGTATGCTTGCCGTAAGGTAAGACTACCGGGGATTAACTATAAAAACAACGGTATGACCCATCACCAATTGAAATATCTGCTATGGAGCGTAGTTGTCGGAGCGACACTATCCTTAACCGCCTGCATGAAGTGGGACTACGGCGATGCCGTGGAGGATTTCAACGCCACGGGAGCCGGACTGTTCATTACCAACGAGGGCAACTTCCAGTACGGCAACGCCTCGCTGAGCTACTACGACCCAGAGACCAAACAGGTGCAGAACGAGGTCTTCTTCCGTGCCAACGGCATGAAGCTCGGCGACGTGGCACAGTCGATGACCATCTACGACAACAAGGGCTGGGTCGTGGTGAACAACTCCCACGTGATTTTCGCCATCGACCTGAACACCTTCAAGGAGGTGGGACGCATCGAGAATCTGACCTCCCCGCGCTATATCCATTTCCTGAGCGACGAGAAAGCCTATGTCACCCAACTGTGGGACAACCGCATCTTCATTATAAATCCGCGAACGTATGAAATCACCGGGCATATCCAAGTGCCGGACATGACGATGGAAAGCGGCTCGACGGAGCAGATGGTGCAGTACGGCAAATACGTCTATTGCAACTGTTGGAGTTACCAGAACCGTATCATCAAAATCGACACCGAGACCGACCAAGTTGTCGATGAACTGAAAATCGGCATCCAGCCCACATCGTTGGTCATGGACAAGTATAACAAGATGTGGACGATTACCGACGGCGGCTACGAGGGCAGCCCCTACGGTTACGAAGCCCCCTCGCTCTACCGCATCGACGCCGAGACCTTCACTGTGGAGAAGCAGTTCAAGTTCAAGTTGGGCGACTGGCCCTCGGAGGTGCAGCTCAACGGCGACAGGGACAAACTCTACTGGATTAACAAAGACATCTGGTGCATGGACGTGACGGCGAGCCGTGTGCCGGTGCGCCCGTTCCTCGAATACAGCGGTACGATTTATTACGGCTTGACGGTGAACCCCGCTAACGGGGAGGTGTACATCGCTGATGCCATCGACTACCAACAGCAGGGCATGATATACCGCTACTCACTTGACGGCGAACTGATTGATGAATTTTATGTTGGGATTATCCCTGGTGCATTTTGTTGGAAATAAGAAAGGAGGCAATATGAAAAGACTATATCTGTTATTCGCTTTGGCGGCATGTCTCCCCACGGCACTTTTTGCGCAGCAGACGGAAAGCAAAAAGCGGTCAGGCTGGCATCTCACCATACCGGAAGTCACGGTCATCGGACATCGGCCGATGAAAGAAATCGGCGTGCAGAAGACGAAGTTCGATTCACTCGCACTGAAAGAGAACATCGCCCTCTCAATGGCGGACATCCTGACATTCAACTCGTCCGTGTTTGTCAAAAGCTACGGCCGCGCCACGCTCTCGACCGTTGCCTTCCGCGGCACGTCGCCCAGCCATACGCAGGTGACGTGGAACGGGATGCGCATCAACAACCCCATGCTCGGCATGACCGACTTTTCTACTATCCCGTCCTACTTCATCGACCAAGCGTCGCTGCTGCACGGCACTTCGTCGGTGAACGAAACGGGCGGCGGACTGGGCGGTTTAGTCAAGCTCGGCACGGCTCCCGAAGTCGCCGAAGGGTTCAACGCCCAGTACGTGCAGGGCATCGGCTCGTTCAAGACCTTCGACGAGTTCGCTCGCTTCACCTACGGAAGCAAGCGGTGGCACGGCTCTACCCGTGCGGTCTATTCTTCCTCGCCTAACGATTACAAGTACACCAACCACGACAAGAAGATAAATATCTACGACGAGGACAAGAACATCATCGGGCAGTATCACCCCGTAGAGCGCAACCGAAGCGGTGCGTTCAAGGACCTGCACCTGCTTCAAGAAGTCTATTACAACACCCGCAAAGGCGACAAATTAGGCCTGAACGCATGGTATATCAACTCCAACCGGGAACTTCCGATGTTGACGACCGACTACGGAGATGCAACCGACTTCGAGAACCGCCAGCGGGAACAGACTTTCCGCAGTGTCCTTTCGTGGGATCATATCAAAAGCAATTGGAAACTTGGCGTGAAAGGCGGTTACATACACACATGGATGGCCTACGACTACAAGCGTGAGGTCGCACCTGATAACTGGGCGTCGATGACCCGTTCGCGCAGCAAGGTAAATACGTTCTACGGGCAGGCTGAAGGTGAATACAGTCCAACAAAACGTTGGTTTTTCACCGCTAACGTATCGGCTCACCAGCATTTGGTACGCAGTGAGGACAAGAATATCATTTTGCAGGACGGAGGCAAGGCCATCGTGGGCTATGACAAAGGACGCGTGGAACTTTCCGGCTCCGTATCTGCCAAGTGGCAACCGATAGACCGGCTTGGCATGTCGGTTGTGTTGCGAGAAGAAATGTACGGTTCCGAGTGGGCTCCACTTATACCGGCTTTTTTTATTGACGGCATCATTTCTCCGAAAGGGAATGTGATGCTCAAAGCTTCTGTTTCACGCAATTACCGTTTCCCGACGCTGAATGACCTCTATTTCCTGCCCGGTGGCAATCCCAATCTGAGAAACGAGCATGGTTTCAGCTACGATGCAGGTGTAAGTTTCGAGGTCGGCAAAGAAAATGCCTATAAGTTGAACGGCGGCGTGAACTGGTTCGATTCCTACATCGACGACTGGATTATCTGGCTGCCCACCACCAAAGGATTCTTTTCGCCCCGCAACGTGAAGAAGGTACACGCCTACGGCATCGAGGTCAAAGCGAACCTGGCCGTGCAGCCGGCAAAGGATTGGCTCATCGACCTGAACGGCTCTTATTCGTGGACACCCTCTATCAACGAGGGCGAGAAAATGTCACCTGCTGACCAGTCGGTGGGCAAACAGCTGCCCTACGTGCCGGAGCATTCCGCCTCGCTGACAGGACGGTTGTCGTGGCGGTCGTGGGCGTTCCTTTACAAGTGGGCGTTCTACTCGGAGCGTTTCACCATGTCAAGCAACGACTACACGCTGACAGGACACCTGCCCGAATATTTCATGAGCAACGTCTCCTTGGAGAAAAACCTGTTTTTCAAACCGGTGGACGTTCAATTGAAATTTGCAGTCAATAATCTCTTCAACGAGGACTACCTTTCGGTGCTCTCGCGCCCCATGCCCGGTATCAACTTCGAACTGTTCATCGGCATCACCCCGAAGTTCGGAAAAAATAAGAAGAAATCCGTAAATACAAATTTGTAACAATATGAAAGCATTGAAAAATCTGAGCCTGATATTGCTGCTTGTACTGACATTCACAGGCTGCCATGATAAGAGTTCCAAACTTGCCGATTTCAACCGAACGGCCTATACACCTGAATACGCTTCGGGGTTTAACATAAAAGGTGCTGACAGCAGAAAGAGCGTATTGGTTACCGTCACGAACCCTTGGCAGGGAGCCGACAGCATTACCACGTGCCTGTTCATCGCCCGTGACGGCGAAGCCGCTCCCGAAGATTTCACCGGTCAGGTACTCAACGGGAATGCCGGACGCATCGTCTGCATGTCTTCGACCCATATCGCCATGCTTGACGCGATCGGCGAAACGGGGCGCGTGGTCGGGGTATCGGGTATCGACTACATTTCCAATCCCGATATTCAGGCACGACGCGACAGCGTCGGCGACGTGGGCTATGAGGGGAACATTAACTATGAGCTGCTGCTCTCGCTCGATCCCGACCTCGTACTGCTTTACGGCGTGAACGGGGCCAGCTCGATGGAAGGGAAACTGAAAGAACTGAACATCCCGTTCATGTATGTCGGCGATTACCTGGAAGAGTCGCCGCTGGGCAAAGCCGAATGGCTGGTGGCATTGGCGGAGGTTGCAGGAAAACGGACAGAGGGAGAGAAAGTGTTTGCCGAGATTCCGGTTCGCTATAACGCTTTGAAAAAGCGAGTAACCGATGCAGCCATCGATGCCCCTTCAGTGATGCTCAACACGCCTTACGGCGACAATTGGTTCATGCCCTCGACCGAAAGCTATGTCGCCCGGTTGATCAAAGATGCCGGAGGCGATTACATCTACAAGAAGAACACGGGAAACGCTTCCGCGCCCATCGACCTCGAAGAGGCGTATCTGCTGGCCTCGCAAGTCGATATGTGGCTGCATGTGGGTATGGCGAACACGCTCGACGAACTGCGAGCCGCCTGCCCGAAGTTCACCGACACCCGGTGCTTCCGCAACGGATACGTCTATAACAACAACGCCCGCACGAATGCCGCCGGCGGCAACGACTACTACGAGTCGGCCGTGGTGAATCCCGACCTCGTGCTACGAGACCTCGTAAAGATATTCCACCCCGAACTGGTCGCAGAAGATTTCGTCTATTACAAGCAATTGAAATAAATGCGCTCCCGTTCCGTCCTATTATTTACCGCACTGGCTGCCCTCACCCTCTTCCTGTTTCTGCTGGATTTGGCGGTGGGGGCTGTCGCCGTGCCGCTCGGCGATGTTTGGGCGGCCCTGACGGGTGGCGATTGTCCGCGAGCGACGGCGAAAATCATACTGAATATCCGACTGATTAAGGCGGTGGTCGCGTTGCTGGCCGGAGCCGCCCTGTCGGTCAGCGGTCTTCAGATGCAGACCCTCTTCCGCAATCCCCTTGCCGGGCCTTACGTGCTCGGTATCAGTTCGGGCGCGAGCCTCGGCGTGGCACTCGTCGTACTTGCCGGTGTCGGCTCGTCGATAGGCATCGCTGGGGCGGCATGGCTCGGAGCGGCAATCGTGTTGGTTGTCATCGCCGCCGTCGGACACCGCATCAAAGATATCATGGTAATTCTGATTCTCGGCATGATGTTCTCGTCGGGAATCGGTGCGGTCGTCCAAATATTGCAGTATGTTGCCAACGATGAATCCTTGAAAATGTTCGTCATCTGGACGATGGGATCGCTCGGCGACGTGACCTTCAATCAGCTTGCGGTACTCATCCCGTCGATTATCGCCGGATTGTTGTTGGCCGTAATCACCATCAAGCCGCTCAACCTGCTGCTGTTCGGCGAGGAGTATGCCGTGACGATGGGGCTGAACGTCCGTCGCTCACGCGGACTGCTGTTCCTCTCCACGACGTTGCTGGCCGGCACGGTGACCGCCTTTTGCGGTCCGATAGGTTTCATCGGGCTGGCCATGCCCCACGTCACGCGGATGCTGTTCCGCAACAGTGACCATCGGGTGCTCGTGCCGGGCACCGTTCTTTCGGGTGCTTCCGTGCTGCTGCTTTGCGACCTCGTTTCCAAACTGTTCACCCTGCCGATCAACGCCATCACCGCGCTGCTGGGAATCCCCATCGTGGTGTGGGTGGTCTTGCGCAATAAATCCGTTACGGCATGATAGAATTACACGATTTATCCATAGGCTACGGGGATCGAACCTTGCTCAGCGAGGTAGAAGCCACAATCGAAAAGGGCAAACTGACAGCCCTAATCGGCCGCAACGGTACGGGCAAATCGACGCTGCTCCGGGCTATTGCCGGGCTGAACCGCCGTTATTCCGGTCGAATCCTGCTCGACGGACGCCCCGCCGCCGATACGCGAACCGCAGAGATGGCCCGAACGCTGGCGTTCGTCACGACCGAGCGCACACGCATCGCCAACCTCAAATGCGAGGACGTCGTGGCTATCGGCCGCGCACCCTATACCAATTGGATAGGAAGGATGCAGAAGGCCGACACGGAAATCGTTATGCGGTCGCTCGCCTCGGTAGGCATGGAGGACTATGCGGAACGCACGATGGACAGGATGTCGGACGGCGAGTGCCAGCGCATCATGATCGCGCGGGCGTTGGCGCAGGATACACCGATTATTCTGCTCGACGAACCCACCTCGTTCCTCGATATGCCCAACCGCTATGAATTGTGTACGCTGCTGGCACAGCTGGCACACGACGAAGGGAAATGTATCCTGTTTTCGACCCACGAACTCGATATCGCCATGTCGCTCGCCGATGCGATAGCCCTTATCGACCCGCCCCGACTGGTATGCTTGCCCACCGAAGAGATGCGCCGGAGCGGCTGCATCGAACGGCTGTTCCGCAATAAATGCGTGACGTTCGATACTGCGACAGGTGTGGTAAAAGTCCGATAAACAATGATCCGCATATGAAAACGCAGCAGGAACTTTGCGATATACTCGGTTTCATCGCCGAATACGCCACCTATCAGCTCGGCTCGGGAGTTCACACCTCGCGGGCGGTCCGCAATTCACGCCGGATCGGCGAAGCGCTGGGCGTGGACGTTCAGTTGTCGAGTTTCCAAAAGAGTACGATACTGACTGTGCTCGACCTCGGGAGCGGCGAGTCCGCAACCCGTGTGGTGGCAATCCCGTCGCTCCCCATCAGTTTCGAGCGGAACTCTGATTTGAGTGCCTTGAGCTGGGACGCATTGGACGAGGGCCTCTCGCTCGACGAAATCCGCAGCCGTTACCGGACGCTGGTTGACAAACCGCGCATGGACCCGATCTTCACGCTCGTGTTCGTCGGACTGGCCAACGCCTCGTTCTGCAAGCTCTTCGGCGGCGACTGGACGGCCGTGGGCATCGTCTTCACGGCGACACTCGTGGGCTTCGCCGTCAAACAGCGCATGCAGGCTCACGCAGTCAATCACTTTCTCGTCTTCGCCTGCTCGGCTTTCGTCGCGTCACTCTGCGCCACGGCCGCCTTGCGTTTCGACTGCACAGCCGAGATCACTTTGGCCACCAGTCCGCTGTTTCTCGTGCCGGGCGTGCCGCTCATCAACGGGGTCATCGACATCATGGAAGGACACGTCCTTATGGGTGTCAGCCGGCTGGTCAACGCCATGCTGCTGATCGTCTGCATCGCCGTCGGTTTGTCGGCCACTTTGTTAATGGTTAAAGATTCGCTGCTATGATCGTGACGGATATTCTGCTCGACGGACTCTTCGCCGCTGTCGCCGCCATCGGATTCGGGGCCATCTCCGATCCGCCGATGCGAGCCTTTCCACGCATCGCCCTGCTTGCCGCCATAGGCCACGCCTTGCGTTTCACGCTGATGCACTGTTCCGCACTGGATATCGCCACCGCATCGCTTTTCGCGGCCTTTGCAATCGGTATGGGCAGCCTATGGCTCGGCCGCGGTGTCCGCTGCCCGATGACCTGTCTCTACATCCCGGCTCTGCTGCCGATGGTGCCGGGCATCTACGCCTACAAGACGGTTTTCTCGCTCATCATGTTCCTCCAGTCGCTCGATCGGGCTGACGAAGGGATGCGCTACATGCAGCAGTTTTTTCTCAATGCCACCGTATCGCTGAGTGTCATTGCGCTGCTTGCCGCCGGTGCCACGCTGCCGATATTCATCTTCAAGCGCCGGGCCTTCTCTATGACCCGACGCACACGAAAAAATAGTTAGGTTATGGAAATTTTTTGGAACACGATCGCGGCCTACAATGCCGCAACCTGGCCTGCGCAGATTGTCTTTACGGGCATTGCAACCCTGCTGCTTCTGTTGCTCTGCCTGCGGCCGACAAACACTGTGCGCATCGCCATGAAGAGTTTCATGGCGATGCTCAACTTTTGGATTGCCGGAGTCTATTACATGATCTATTGCCGACCGCGCGAATATCACGGCATGTTAGCACTCTTCTGGGCCATCATGGGTGGAATCTGGATTTATGACCTGCTGGTGAAACACGCCTCGCTCGAACGCACCGGCCAGCACAACGCATTCGCTGTCCTGCTCCTTGCCATGCCGTTGATATATCCCCTCTGCTCGCTGGCGCTGGGCCACGAATTCCCCATGATGACCTCGCCCGTCATGCCCTGTTCGGTGGCGGTTTTCACCATTGGACTGATGCTCGCCTTCTCGGAGCAGGTCAATATCGTGCTGGCCATGTTCCTCTGCCACTGGGCGCTGATCGGACTGTCGAAAGTCTACTTCTTCGGCATACCCGAAGACTACCTGCTGGCGTGCAGTACCGTACCTGCACTCTACATCTTCTTTCGGGAGTATGTCCGAAGCAACGCCGACCGGCCGACGAAACCCTCGGCCCACGTACTCGATGCACTGCTCATTGCGCTGAGTCTGGTCGTCGGCATCTTCTTTACCGTCACGCTCCTGCACCAACTCGACCTATTCACCCAAATCATCTGATTTATACGCGCATGCTCAAACAAATATTTTACCATTGCAATGGACTCGAGCCGATAAACCGGCACATAACTCGATATTACCTTTATAGCCCTTTTCTCGATTTACCGGTTCTGCTGACGAAGGAGATGCGCCTGAGCGGCTGTATAGAACGGCTGTTCCGAAATAATTGCGTGAAGTTCGACACTACAATAGGATTCATTAAAGTGAAGCAATGACTGAAAAATATATCATAGAGAATTTCACGGCAGGCATCGGCGTGGATGAATATATTTCACGTTTCCGGGATGAGAAACGGTTTGTCGAGTTTTGCAGGCAATGCCCTAATTACGGTAACAGTTGGGGATGTCCGCCGTTTGATTTCGATACCGGAGAATTTCTGCGCCAGTACAAGTATGCCTATCTTATGGCTACCAAAATTATTCCTATCGAAAAAGGCATCCCGATAGACAAATCACAAGAGTTAATCAGACCAGAACGAATCAGGATAGAAAAAGAGTTGCTGGAACTGGAGCACAGATACGGAGGCAGGGCATTCGCCTATGTAGGAAAATGCCTATACTGTCCAGATTCCGAATGCGCCCGCAAATGCAACCGTCCTTGCCTGCATCCGGACAAAGTACGTCCCTCGCTTGAAGCATTCGGATTCGATATAGCACGTACCCTCTCGGAACTTTTCGGGATAGAACTGCTTTGGGGAAAGAATGATATTTTACCAGAATATCTTGTGCTCGTAAGCGGATTATTTCATAACTCGACAGAAAATATTATCAGTCATACGAAGCGTAATCCGGATTCAGGAAACCTATAATCTTATTACTCTCATTGATAACGTTATGATAGCCATTCACAAAAAAGTCCCTGCAATCCGGATTATAGATTGAGGGACTTGATGAAAGTTAATGTAAAAACTAAAAGAATAACTCCACTTTCGTATGCCTGTTGGCTTCGACCGGCACATGGTCAGCTATGCCGCCCCTGCTTACCTTGACGATGCGTTCGATCGGTATGCCACGCTTTTCTAATTCTGCAACGATATGATCCGCTCTCAATGTGCTTAATGAACCATTAAGCACGGGAGTTCCAGTCGAACTGTCGGCCGCGCCGGTCACTTTCACGGATAATCCGTATTTCTTGGCCACGCGAGCCAGTTCATCAAGGTTAAGCATTTGGGAAGCATCCGTCAGGTGCGCCGTATTGAGGTTAAAAAAGAAATAGACAGGCGACCCGATGCAATTTCCGGCTTGTATGAGTTCCGTCTTTTCAGAAACGATTATGCCCGGTTGTTCGGAATCATCTCCGTTGTTGCCATATATAATACTTGCAGAATCAAGTGGCGAGATTCCATCCCAATGCCGGTTTTTCAATCTTGCCCGAAGTGAGTTCAATCCGCTGTAATTATTTCTGGGATAACCTTGACGGCGGTCGGTCTCATCGTCATTAACCAGATGACCGTACTTGTCAAGCAAGCCTTCTATTTCCAGAATTTTCAACAATTCTGCGAGCGTCCGTCGGTTGCGGTCGTACCAGTCTTTATAACGCTTGTTTTCTCCGGACAAGACATTGGCATAATCCACGAGCCACTCATTCTGACGAATGTAAGGTGTTGCATCAACCGCGCGTTTCCAACCGACCTTTCCGAGATGAAACGTGAAACCGGCGGTCAGCGATACCATGTGGTCGCCGAGGCGGTTCGGGCGTCCGTAACCATCGAAGTCCTGAAAGGTGGTCGTGCCGGAGAGTTCCAACATGGCACTTACTCGTTTGGAAATCCGATATTCTCCCTGTACGCCATACGAAACAGCAAAGGGATTATTCCCGTTAGAAGCATTGTGCAACAGGCCGACACCGGCAAAGGGAGCAAGATTCCAGCGTACCTGTTCTTGCCGGGCATATCTGCGGCCAAGGACATTCCACAGCAGATCCGCATGGATATGGTGGTATTCCTGATTGGACAATGTTCCATCTTTGAACTGCACACCGCTGTAATTGATACGTGCACCGACGGACGGAGTGAACCATTTTCCGACTGCGAAACTGTACGAGGGTTTCAAGCGTCCGAAGAGGTCTTCGCAGCCGAGAGGTGTGCCGAGAAAGGCGGACGTACCCCCGGCAATGCTGACAAACCAGTTGCCAGTCCGGGATGCCGGAAGTACCACTCCGTCAAGATAGACGGGCTGTATCGGTTGCCGTTCCTCCGAGACATTATAGTACGGTGTATGTTGTACAGTATCCACCTGTACGGGTTGTACACTTGCCTGCGCCTGCAACGTGCAAAGCACGGCCAATATAAAAAAGATCTGTTTCGTCATATTCCAATGATATTATTCGTTATACTTTTTGATTTGTAATAAGGCGTACGCCACTTACCGTTTGGGTTTCTTGCCAATGGCCGGGCGCATCATGCGGCTCGCCATCCTCATGCAGCGGAGTGCCCATGCACGGTTGTCCTCGTCCTCGTCGCGTCCCCATTTCAGGTCGCTGCCGCCACCTCCGCCGCCACGAGTTTCGGCAAAAGTGGTGGCATCATCGACCATACCGAGAAACAGCATCGTCGCGCAGTGCATCACGTCTGTACCTTGTTCCGCTATGGACTGGACGAGCGAGCCGTCGAACAGTTGCCGTTCCGCCACGTCCATCTGTGCCGATACGTTCCTATACTCGCCGACCACATTTTCCAGCAGGACATCCTTGAGCAACGTGTCCACTTTGGAATGTACATCATGGGAGTATTTGTAGGCTTCCTCCTTGAGTTCCCCGGTACGTTCCTCAATGGCATCCATGTTCTCTTTCAGCTCGGCAAGCTGCCGGTCAGCCGTCTGTAACTTCTCCTGCTTATCTGCCAGTTGCCTGTTGATTCCGGCCAGTTCTTTTTCCAGACTTTTCACTTGTGCGGCTAATTGTTCAGCATCACCCTTGTTCGCTTTCAAATCCTGTTCGGCTGCCGATAGCAGGGCCTCTTTTTCGGCTTTCGACTTCTCAAGGTTATCGACCATTGTCGTAAGCCCCTTGACCCTGCGCTCTGCCAGACGGATGTCCGATTGGAGGTCAGCCAGAACTTTTTGATGACGGCTGATATTTTCCTCGATGGTCGTACATTCTTCCGATAGCATACGGCGGTATTCTTCGGTAGTCCTGTGCCGTGCGCCTGTTTCGGATATGCTTGTTCCTCTCGACATTCCCCACCTTGTATTGACTTCGGTGAAAAAGTCGGTATGAAGCTGTTTCATCCTTGCGCTGTATTCAAACTTGTCCTTACCGGCGAATATTTCCTTGTACGCAAAGCGACCGTCTTTGATTGGCAGGAGCGTACAGTGGACGTGCGGATTCAATTCGTCAAGGTGTACGATGAATGCGGCGATGTTCTGCTCGCCATATTTGCCACTCACGAATGAATAGACGTCTTTCGCCCAGCGTTCAATATCGCTTTCTCTTTTGATATGGATATTGTCCGCATCTTTCTCGAAATCCACTTTCTGCGTGCCGAATGCGAGTTCGTGCATCCGCTTACGGGAACCGCCGAAAATGAAGTTCACCACCGTGCGGTACTTCGGTTCTGCCGGTCCTTCGTTGGGGTCTTTGATTCCACGCCTCTCCAATATGTCCGCCATCCGTTCGGGAATGTTGCGGCTCGTGTCGATGGGACGTACCTTGCCTCCGGGTGCAATCTCGAAGTTCAGGTGTTTGCGTGTGGGGTCGTAATTCCCCTTATTCATAGCGTACTTTTCCGCCCTTTCACTGCGATCACGCAAGTGTTCGTTACTTTGGGCTGTGGTGATGCCTTTCGACACCTTCACATCAAGTACCTGTTTTTGATCTGCCATACTCTTTTCGTGTTGTTTCGGACAATCCGTCCTGTCCCAGCTTGCTGCTTGCCCGGACAGCCTCCCGACGGTCGATAGACGGTCGGGGTATTAGGCTCCCCCTTCCCTTTGTTTCGTGGCAGACGGGCAAGCCCGTGTGCCTCCTATAACCGGCAGGATGACCGTTAAGGGATGGAGGCGGATTGTTCGCGTTATACAATCTGTTTTCGACTCCCGGTTCAATCCACCATCGCCTGTGCCTTCGCCAGAAGCGATAAAAAGGGTTTGCGAAGCGATTTGAGGCGTTCTTGGTCTTCGTCCATGTCGAAGTCCGTCACTGATGCCTCGGTGTCGAGAATCAGCCCGGCGAGGTCTTTGGCGGACTCGATGAAAGCTGCCCATTCTTCGCCGAGGTCAAGCCGGAAGAAATCCACAAGCGGCGAACTGTCATCGAATCTCGACTTGTGCAGGATTTTTTGCAGGGCGGCGTGGGCGATGCAGCACAGGGCTGTTTCACGATGTTCCGTGACCAAAGTGCCGGAATGTGCGGAGGTCGTGATGGAATGGGTGTCCGAACAGTGTCCGGCGTCACGGTCGGCAATTTCAGCCTTTGCCAGACTTACGAGTTGTCCACACATTACGCCAGTTTCGGCAGCGGTCGTTTTGCCGATTACCCAATCGGACAATACCTCACGGAGCTGTCCGGCAAAGTCCGGCTGCTCCTGTGCATCGCGGGGCTGTGCTGCCTGACCGGATTGTACGGTCATGGTAATGACCACGCTTTTGGGAAGCTGGATGCGGGTCAGCAAGCCGAATGCCTCCATTGCACTCAAAAAAGAACGGACGGTAGCCCTGTGCCAATGCCACTCCGATGCGAGGTCGGAAACGGTCAGGTAGCACTGGTTGGGTTGCAGCACGTAGTCCTTCTTTCTTAAAAACGGGGAAACGAAACCTGCCAGTGATTTGTCCAACAGGTCACAGTACGCTTCGGTGCGTGTCTTGCGTTCATCCCCTTTCTCCTTGAGATATTCGAATACCTCCCTGTCTGCCAATATGGAAACAGGTATCTTTTGGTTATTTTTCATTTTCATTCGGTTTTAATGATTCATATTGTGCGGATATGTCAGTGTTGCCGCTGTCCGCTTCATGCGGCAGATTTGCGTGATGATTGTCGTGATAGGATTCTGACAGCATTCCGGGATGCTTTGCCCATCCGGAAAGTGTCCCCGTGTCCTTGCATTCGGACATGACCCGAACGGAGGGATAGAACAGGGCTGCCAGAAGAAGATAGGTAATGGTTATCGCCAAGGTGTACAGATGCGGCACAAAGCCGATGACCAGTGCGACCGATGCGAGTGTGACAAATGCACCGGGGCGGTCAAGCAACCTGCGTAACCAGTTGTCCGTCCATCGGAACGAGAACATTGCGGCACAGACACCGGTAGAGAGTAGGATTCCAAACTCACCCATATGTCCACAGGCATATACATAATGGAAAAGAAGCAGGCATATCAGCCATACTTGCACATACAGTTTACGGGCGTTGCCGCTTCGTGCCATTGCCATGTAAAAGGGTGTCATGAACCGCTTGTTGTTCTTGTACAATGACATTGATACCCCGAAAGGTATCGCGCAGAAAATGAGTAGCAGGATATTCAGTAACATAAGTAATAGGGCTTTTCGGGTATGGGAGTGGGGCGCACAATGAGTTCCAACTGGACAATACCGTATGTCGCCAGTCGGATAAGGGTTTCGGCATCCTTGGGCGAAAAGTACATGGCCGCTTTCTTGATGCGCTGCTTGAATGTACTGTCTTGCTTTCGGTAGATGGCCAAAGCCTTGTCCAGTTCGTGTTCGGGAATAGTCCATGTCGTACCCTCGGCGTGTATGCCGTTCGTCTTGAAGGCACGCAGCACCAATGTACGGGAAACGAGGTAATCGGTGCGGTCGGTTCTTGAGATGATATGCTCCTTGTAGAGATTGTCATCGGCAACCTCTATCCACGTCCGGTAGGTGTTGATGCAATAGACCATCTGTCGGTATAAACTTTCTCTCATATGAAATTCATCAGCACGTCGGACTTGTCTTTCTTGTATTTCAGGAACCCGCTTTTGGAGTGAAGTTCCAAATCGAGGCATAGGTCCCCGTACATCTGCTCCAAAGAATCATAGATGGTAACAAGGATGCTGTTTACATTACCCTCCGTATCAGTCTTGGCGTTCATCTTGAACATCTGTCCGAAAGCGGGATTCGAGTATGCACAAGTGCTATGACCGAATTTTTCCGTCCGCATCGGGATATGGTGGTAAAGCGTGATCAACTCCATGTCGTCCTCGAACATATCCATTACTTCGTCCAGTTCGTAAGGGGTGCGCAACGGAAACGTAAGCAGCACATAGTCGCCGTAGAACTGCGGTTCTTCCATCGTCGTCACATCGAGCAACTGCGGAAGTTGCAGGGGGACGAATGCCATGAAGTCATTATAAAAATGTCGTAACATATTCATATATTTTTCTGTTGTCATATTTTACAGCGTGTGTATGAATGCTTCCATCAGCATTCCGGGCAGCTCGTCCAAGCGGTTGTCTCCTGGGTGCAGCATCCTGCCCAACTCTCTGAAAGCGTCGGGTGTCTGCGAGGCAAGCATATCGAGTTGCTCTCTTTCTTCGGCTGAAAGCAACGCCAAGCAGAAACCGTCCAACGACGAATAAGGCTGGAGAAGCATCCAGATGTAGGCTTGTGCCTGTGCCGGTGTCTTGACTTTTTGATTGCAGATGTCGTCGATACAGGTTCGGACATTCTGAATCAGCCTGCGGTTGGTGCGCATGGCCAAATAAATCATGGCATTGCGATAGGTGATGTCGTTCCGTTCGGCGGCAAGAAATACCTGTGCGCAGCATCGTTCCGTGTCATGCGTGATGTCGGAAAGATTCTCGCCGTCGAAATCAGGCAGACGTGAAAGGAATGCCCGGTACACAGCATCCTCCTTTTCGATAAAGGTCGTCAGGTCTGCCATACAATGAATACCGTAATCAATCGTTTCAGCAAGGGTAGCTCGATAAGTGGCAAGAATATGTTGTCGGTTTCTCTGACTGACGGGCTGGTTATCCAATGAGGCAAAGAACGGCCGGATTGTTTCAGCCACACGATGCAACTCTTTGTCTTCAAGATGCGGCGAGATTTGTTCTTTTACCCACAGTATATCCTTATAAGTGCGTGTTTGAGACAGCACCATCCGTGAAAATTCCATGCGGATGGAATCATGTATCTGTTCACACTCTTCTCTTACAGTGGAATGAAGCCGGCCAAGCGTATCACATTCGAGATACAGGAATACGGAATCCCTCAATGTTTGCCATTGCTTGAGGTGTCCGGTCAATTCTTTAATGGAGAGTCTTTTCTGCCTGCGTATGTCAGACAGGTATTCCCTGTATGTTCCGGCAGGGTCATTCTTGGCTTTCGCCAATCGTTTGCCATTGCCGTTGTCGCATGACGCGCATAGGAATACGGCAATCGAAACGGCAATTATTTTGGCAAAGATTATCGGCTGTTTTAAGTTCGATTTTGATGTTTTCATACTATATTATTTCGTACTATTTAGTGCAAAACTATATATTATTTTTGATACTTCGCATCCGAAAAACCGTATTTTGCGCATTTTTTAATATCGTACTTAATAGTATGATTACCAATGAAAACAAGTGAAGATAAAAACATGAAAAATGTACGATTTTCGTTTTTTAATATAGTATGATTCAGATACTCGAATAAAACTTGTATATTTGCACTTGTTATCATGAATATTGTATATTGATATGGCAAAAGTCGGTTATATATTCGAGGCGAATTCCTACGATGCGTTTGATGCGGATAAGGAATGGATGCGCCAGTACGGGTGTGTACAAGTGGTTGAAGAATCGGTCGGACACGAGACGCTCAGACCGAGATGGAAACAACTGATGTCGAATCTTGAAAGAGGCGACGAATTGGTGGTGTCAAAATTCAGCAATGCCGTGCGTGGTTTACGGGAACTATCGGCATTGATCGAGCTATGCCGCATCAAGGTCGTGCGTATTATCTCCATTCACGATAAAATTGACACCGACAACAAATTGTTTCCGGACACGACACCGGCGGAAGTATTGGCCATGTTCGGGGCATTACCGGAGGAAGTGGCTGTTTTGCGGAAGTCGTCAGATAAGATTATACGCCTGCAGCAGAGTATCAGTATTCCGATTACCAAAAAAAGTATGAGTAAAACTGAACGGGACAAAAAAATCGTGGATATGTATAACAATGGGTATTCAATCCGTGATATTTGGAAAGAGAGCGGTGTCCGGAGTAAAAGCACCGTGTACAGCATTCTCAATAAATACAAGGTTCAGCTTAACCGAACACCGGGACGCGTGCCGGGCATCCGGAAATAGAACTTATAAATCAAATATGGATATTGAAAATCAGTAGATTACTTGCGTAATTCATTATTTTTTCGTATCTTTAAGTTGGATATAACTATAAAAAATAAGACCTATGGGAGATATTATAATTTTATTGTTGGTATTTTTGGTAGTGGGCAGGCTCTTGAGGGGCGTCTTCGGCGGATTCAGTAAAAGCAGTTTTCGGGATGACAAATAAGTTTGGATTGTTATAACAGGCGGATATTTGTTAATTTTGCACCGTATTCATTAAAATCAAGAACAATATGACAAAAGCGGAAATTGTCGCTCAGATCTCACGGCAGAGCGGAATTGAGAAAACGGTTGTGATGACTGTGGTGGAATCATTCATGGAAAATGTAAAAGAGTCGATGGTTGCGGGAAACGAGGTGTTCTTGCGCGGCTTCGGCAGCTTTGTTATAAAACGGAGAGCTGAAAAGACGGCCCGGAACATTTCGAAGAATACGACAATTAAAATTCCCGCTCACAACATCCCTGCATTCAAACCTGCCAAAGCATTTCTGAATGCGGTAAAAGAGAACAAGTAGAGTATAAAAGTACAGATGGTGCAACAACACCGTAATGAGTAAAACAAAAGCGACCCAAAGGCCGCTTTTGTCGTGATAAGGCAAGGATTATTTCTTGCCTTTTTTCGCTGGTTTGGCCGGCTTTTCAGGAGTCTCCTCCTTCTCGACGGGCGGATAGAACTTGACGGCGACTATCACGATACGGTTGTGTTTCACACCGCTTTGGTCGCTCCATTCTTCGGGCTTGAAATACCCCTCGACGGTCAGCATCGTACCCTTGGTCAGTTGGTCGAACGACCCGGTGTTCTCGTTTTTACGCCACGCCTCAAAATTCATAAAGGCGGAAACGCGTTTGGATTCCTCGCCATTATTCTCCAGTCGGCTTACTGCCAGAGGGAAACGTGCTACACTTGCGTTGGTGAACTGACGGATTTCTGCATCCTTTCCTACGAAACCGGTTACTACGAAATTGTTTTCAATCTTTTTCATAATGAATTGTTTTTAGAAGTTATTAAATCAATTTTACGCTGCCTCAAAAAGTAGGTGCAGTTAAGGGAATGCACCAAGGCCGGACGCATCAATACTCTTTATTTTTGTCCGTAGGCAAAACCAGAAGGCTCGATAAAGGAAGATTGTACGGCTGTGCCATTGGTCAAGACTTCCAAAGTCGTTCCCGTCTGCATACTATCTTTGCATCGGAAAATGATGATGACTTCGGCGGAAAACTATTCTGAAAATGAGCGGAAAGCCGTAGTTGCAGGGGAAGTGAAAGAGCAATCCGTCCACCGGCACAATGGTGCGCGTTTCGGCTGTAAGTCCGCAGAATCGGCAGGGATTTTCGTGTAATTCGGTCGGACTGAATAGAGGTGGCTACAAACAGAACACTGAACTGACAACAGGTGGCGATACCGCAGAAGGGAATATCAACGAAGTGGCGACAAAAGGCGGAACGGGGTATCGGGGTGCTGCCATGTTCCCGTCCGGCAGAAAGAATAGGGGACAAAAGGGAAAAAGGAAAGAACCCTGCTTTTCGGAAAAGCGGACGGCAGCTTTTCACGAATGGCTGGTTTTTACAAAAGGATATGGCGCAGCCAAAAGAGAGAGATAGATGTAAAAAAGGGAATGCGGCGTGGCAGGAATGGAAGATTATCCCGTTCCTGCCTGTATCATCAAAATTCTGCCATGATTACCCGATGCTCGAAAATCTTTTTTTGATTACTGGGACGTCTTTGGCAGACCCATAGGTGATGCTTGCCATAGCCGAAGACGAAATAATCATCAAGACGTGTTTTTTCTTGTAGGCGTTCCATGCCGGTACGCAGTTCCGTTTCATCGGTTGAGAAAAGAATCGTGTTGATGATACGGAAGTAGAGTTCTGTTACCTCGTCACAATAAGGACAAAAGCTATGCTCAATCGTTGCTTTCATGTTTCTTTGATTTTAATTATACTTCTACTACGTCTTCTATTCGACCATACAAGACAGAGCGCAACGCAGTCTTGTCAATGGCGCAATACTCGGTGATATGTCCGTGCTGTTTCACGAAATATCGTTTGAGAACATCGGAGAAATCAAAGAAGTAGCCCATCAATGCGATACCTCTTTTGAAATGGATGCACTCTTTCACGTTTCGGGTAATCCAGTTCTTGTCTTCACGGCTCAACTTGTCTCCGTTATCAAGTTGTTCCCGTAACTGGTAAACCCTGCAGCCTTTCAGCTTTTCTAATTCGGGTACGTCCCATTGGACGAATTTCATTGCTACCTGTTGCATCGCTCTTGGATTTAATCGTAAATAATCACTTCATCACGGTACTCGACCACCTCTTTGCCACTGCTAAGACGTACCACTATTTTATTGCCGAAGTCGCCGACAACTGTTCCCTCGGAGTAGCCTTTATAGGGGGTAAGCAGGGTGCAGTGCGCACCTATAATTTCGCTATCTTTTTCGTATTCGTACATAGTCTTGTCATTTTAGGGTTACAACTTGATATCCCATTTACCCTGTGAGAAGATTCTGAAGCTCACGTATTCGTCTGCAAATTCGTAGGACAGAATTTTGATATAAGTTTTGTCTTTGGCTTCCAACGAAGCTATCAGCCTGTCGATTTCTTCTTCCGGATAAACCCAACGAGAGGTAAACTCCGCATCCACGCTATCGCTGTGTCTATTGACAAAGCCGTCAAAAGTGTCATCCAAGAATGCCTCTATCTTGTCGAGGTCTGCTTTGTTTTCCGTCCTTGCGTAGAAAATGTTTGTTGCATAGTTTGCCATAATCCTAAGTTTTAAGTTTTTTATTTTCCCTCTTTTAGCATTTCAGCTACTTTCGGGCTTGATTGAAAATTATGTCGCCTCAAAAGGTGTTATGGCTCTTTATGCAGGGTTTCACGACCAAATACGACCTCTGCAAAGCGGAGCGTGGAGATTTTGTCGGGAACCGTCAGGCTGTGACCTTGAATACAAGAAAGACATGACAAGTACCTTTGCGACACAATTCTCATCAGGCAGACCGAAAGTTGGGATGCGAGGATAAAATGCCTATGGCAGAAGTTACGATAAAAGGAACTTCCGTAAAATTGGGATGCAGCGAAAAAAGAAAATATCGGTGCGATTATCTTCTCTTTTGACTGTGAATATAAAAGTAAGGGGGAGAACTTCGGTAAAGGTTTAGTTTAGTCTATTAGCTTATATATATGCTAAACTAAAGTAAACTAAATATAGGCAGATATATTGGACTGCCTGTATAGGTGTTTTGAGGGAAATGGTTACCTTTGCAAAAAACAATGTTCCTTGAAAGAAACAGAGATTTGTCCTTTTTTCTTTTGGCTGTGGTTATTCATCCATAGATGACTGCAACAATCACTCTTGGCGAGAGGATGAAAATCGTGTGAAATGACTTGGAAAAATACTCAAAGTACGAACAAGTGAAGAGAAAGAAAGGTAGTGCAAATAAAAAAACAAGAAAATATGATAATTCGTGTTTCTGTTCCTAATTTGTTCCTTGATAAAAACACATCACAATATAAATTGTTAATTTATAAGATATTAAGATGTGAAATTTTGAGATATAACTAAATTT
>PPYE01661806.1_pt1 | contig 121874 bp, 113 predicted proteins | sample 1559881 | NCBI WGS metagenome assembly PPYE01 (sample SAMN08240022, study PRJNA423297) | Human gut metagenome, whole genome shotgun sequencing project.
TTCTCTTCTCCACTTAATCATTTTCTTCTCCTAATGGAACTTCCCGGATAATATATTCGGTATCGCCATAAAAGCCATACTCATTACGCAATCTATGACGTTCCACATATCCATGATGCTCTAATTCCTTAATTGCAGAACGAACCGAATCAATCCCATCTCTGCTCAATGTTGCCAGTCCTTGCATATTGTAATTCCAGTCATCTGGCAAACTTAACATCAGCGATAATAGACCTTTCGCTTTCAATGCCAGATTCTTATTCTTGAAATGATGATTACTCATTACCGTAAAATTCTTAGTTCTCTCTACACGAAAAATCTGTGCCATGCTCCCATCCTCCTTTCCAGTTCAAAAGAAAAAGACGCAAGCCATATCTTATGACTCACGCCTTACTTCACTCACAATATTCTATTTTCATTAGTTATCTGCTAGATTGTTTACTGGCAACATTTATACATAAATCAATTCCTTGAGAATAATCTCTTCCGCAATCGCTCTGTGCTGATTAGCAGTTCTTACCCAGGCAATCTGATCTGCTTTTTTATCAGGCAGTGGTTCTTTTTCTTCCAGCTGCTTCAGGATCACTTCTTCCCGTTCTCTTGCTGCCTTATCTACTTCCAGAAGGTGTTCTCCAATTGTATCCTGTAAAAGCATCACCTGATAGGTTGAATTTCGATGATTCTTCAGATAATCTCTGCGAAGAAAACCATACTTGCCAAGTTGCTCCATCTGTTCTCCGGATTTATAGGTGAGATTCGGAATCAGATATCCATTTACATTTGTATACGTTAATTTCATTTTATTAGCACTCTCCATTTCTCATCGTTTTTTGACCACAAATTTACGACATTTACGACAAATCTGACACTGCTTTACAATACCAGACAAAATGACTGATGCCCCGGAAAGCCTGTAAAACAGGCACTTACGGGATACACAAGACAGGACAAAAATCAACTTCCATTATCAAGTGGTGAGTGCTAATTTCTTAAATAATTTTTTTGGAAACTTCTGTTATATAAAAAGTGCTTCTATTCTGAAATATTTCCAGAATAAAAGCACTTATGTTTTGAAATCAAATATCCAGAATTATTTAATTGTCACATGCTCCATAATAAATTTTCCAACCGTAAAACCGACGGCAGGGTGACCAGAACCTAATTTTACGAAAAACTCACTCACATCTATCTTTTCATCTAAAAGCCATTTTAAATAAAAACTATGATAAACTGCATTTGCCAGATCATAGGCTGCCGGTTCGCTGTCTTTCATACTGCTAAATTCTTTTTTCACTTCTTCAAGATTATCAGGCATATCGCTCGCTGCCATGACAGCAATTTGAATCGTAGATGATACGTCGGTAAATTCGTTCCAGTTAAGAGGCTCCATCTGTTCCCCGGTCACTCCAAATTCGTCCATCGAATCTCCTGCCGCATCCCCTTTGGGTGTTTTTACAGTAATCGTATCTGTACAAGCGATTTCACTGTACCGTCTTTCCATAGGATTGTTTTTATCTCCTGTCACTTCTATAATTCCGAAAACTACTCCTATTTCCTCAAATTCTTTTATTTGAAGTTCATCCAGTTCAAACAGATTTCTGTTCACCTCTTTTTCTTCTCCCGATACAGCCCCCGTTTCTACGATACTGAGTCCCTGATAAGCGGAATCTTTTTCATTTGATATGTCACGTATCACCTGACCGTTTACTTCGATTTTGAGTACCTCTGCAAAAATTTCTTTTTCGGATTCATTTTTTACAGTATAATATAATGTGTTGTCTTTAAAATCCGTAATGGTCACTGTAATGCCATCCTGTTCATACACCACTGTTTTTTCAAACGATGTCGCTTCTGTTTCTGTGTTTTCCTCTTTGACAGTTTCTGCACTTGTCTGACTTTCTCCCTCTCCGGCTGCCTTCACTTCCTTGGTGCCGCCGTATGGCGCTGACGAAAAAATCATCATTCCAGACAGCAATATACACACCCCTCTCTTTTTCATACCTTTGTACCTCCTTCATAAAAAATATTATAAGAACAGCATACCCCCCTCCGATATTTTTTTCGCAAGAGACAAATTTAAACTTTTGATCACAAATTTGCTGTATCAGGCACTACTGCTGTCTGGATGAAATCCCCTTTCAGAAGCCAGTCAGTCTGAAAAGCATCAGTTCACTGGCAGACTCATCCGCCCTTTTCTGGGTTGCCAGGATCAGAATCGAGCCGTCATCCAACAGCTGCATATCTTCCAGCCAGGGATAATCGGTTCCAAAAATATCTTTTGCCCGAATGGTTCCTACATGAACCCCTTCCTTATCCCAGAACTGAATTCCCCTCATATTTCCGTCTATTGCGACAAATCCGTTCTCTGTTTCAGCCATACCTGTAATACTTCCCAGTTTATCCGGGTCGCTGATGTCTGCACCTCCCAGCTCCAGAAGCTGATTTCCATCATGATCATAAACAATAATTTTTTTGTTGTCGTCCTCTGCCGCAATATTTCCTGCAACCAGAATATGCTGTTCTGATATCTCCACATCATCCAGCATGGAAAATGGTCCCTGACGGGAAGCATCGTCGTTTAATCCAGTTAAGATCCAGGGCTCTGAAGTCAGATTTCCATTCTGATTTGTTATTTTCTGCGTATCGCTGTTCACCCAGAAACTGATTCCCCATTCCCCTGACGGATGCATCGTCAGATCGCCTGTTACTGTTGTCTGAAGCGCCTTCTGTCCGTCTTTTACTCCGATTACTTCAAAAATCCCCTGTGAAAGATATAACATTCCGTCCGGAGCTGCAGAAATATATTCGTATTCATCCTCCAGTTCCATAGAAGAAACATATTTCATCCCATCCGCAGAATATTCATAAATCTCCAGCTGATTCTCCAGTAAATGAAAGATCTGATTTCCCTGTTTATAAAATTTGTGGTCCATAATTTCAAAAATACCCTGAGGTTCTTCAAATGGAATATACTCCGGAACAATCGTATAAGAGCCTGCCATTTGTTGTGTCAGTACCGGCTGAAAAGGTTCCCCCTCCCATGGCCAGGGCGCATCCTTCAGCCCTTCATCTTTCAGCTCCAGCCAGATTCCTTCCAGTAATTCTTTCACCTGAGCATCATCCTGTCCAATATCTGTATGAATTGTGTAAGAGATTCCGGACGGCTCGTGGCGATACTGGTAAAAAAAGCTTCCTGAATCATTCATTGGAATGACCGTATACTCTGCGTTGCCTATGGACAGAGTTTCCATTTTCCCATCTGCAAAATCCTTTAGTTCAACTCCGTATGAATCCAGATTTTCCCGAAAACTGTAAGCTCCTTCGCTTTCTGCAGATATGCGGACTTCACACTGAGAATCCTCTCTTGTTTCTCCGTCAAAAAAAGTTACCCGGGCATATCCGTCTTCTTTCTGCATGTTTTCCTCGTCATATTTCCAGGAGTCCGGATAATATACTTTAAAAAGTCCCAGATCCGTACTCTCACGATCCTTAAATTTATCTGCCGCCTCGTTCTCCACAGATTGTTTTGGATCTGCCGCCGCCTGCTTCTGCCCGCAAACTGTCATCAAAAAAGCACATACTGCCACAGATACCAGATACCATTTTTTCATTCTCATAGAGTCTTTCCCCCTTTCTGACTTCTGTACCTGCCTCTACTTCTCCTCTTCCATGCTGTTTCTTATGCAATGAAAGGTATAATAATCCTCTTCTGTACTGTAAGTGACATCCAGAGTTTCATCCTCATTGATTGTTATGGTAAAAGAAGGATCTTCTGTTTCAATCGTACAGTATCCCAATGCTGCAGACCATGGAAAGGTACCGATTTCCTGGCCTTTATAAGCCACCGCAACACTTCGGTCATTTTTAAACTCAAGCCGCAGTGCATCGTGAATATCCTCTACACCATCCATAGATGTCTGTGGTCCATCGCCCAGAAGTTCCTCTACGCTCTCCGACATCCACTGCCCCAATACCTGGCTTTCTTCCTCTGTCAGATACAAGTCCGGATTCATTGCCTCCGTTCCTTCTTTTGCAAAAATAATCTTTACCCCCATACCAAGCATATCATCAAAAGAAATGGTATTTTCTCCGAGAACCCCAACCATATCTTCTCCTTCGATCGTCAGGGTAAATTGATCTTCTTCTGCCGTCCATTTTCCTTTCCCTGTATCTTCTCCGATAAGTACGCTTACTTTTCCCCCTTTCTTTACTTCAAACTCAAATGCACCCCCAAAGGTTTCCTCAATTTCCACTGACATTCCCATCATCTGTGCTGAAACAGCTATCCACTTACCTTCGCAGGGACTTTTCTCTTTTCCGGAACTGACTCCGCAGCCACTTATAAACAGAATACCGATAATCCAGGTCAGAATAACTAAAATGCTGATTTTTTTCTTCATCATGAATCCCCTCTCTTTCCTTTTACTTTTTTTCCGGCAGGAACGGAATCAGCAGTTCCACTACCTTACTGATCGGCATAGTCTGTAAAATAACTTTTCCAGGACCTCTGACAACCGTATTAAAAATACCTTCTCCCCCCAAGAAGCATGTTTTTTGCTCCTTTTACCGCTACAACATCCATCGTACAGCTTTCCTCCATGGCCGCAAGATAGCCTGTACTGACCAGAAGTTCCTGCCCTGCGCTCAGGTCGTATTCCATAGCACTTCCGTCAATTTCAATGAACGCAGTTCCATTTCCACTGAGCTTCTGCATAATAAAACCTTCTCCGCCAAAAATTCCCTTTCCGAGTTTTTTCTGAAAATACATAGATAATTCCACACCTTCTTCCGAAGCCAGGAATGCACTTTTCTGTACGATCATGGATCTGCCCGCACAGATATCCAGTGCCTTGATCTCTCCCGGAAAACTGGATGCAAATGAAACCATGCCATCTGTTCCTTCGGCTGTAAATTTATTCTGGAACATGGAATCTCCGGAAACCAATCTTCCAAACATTTTTCTGACTCCGCCCCCGGAAACGGTTTCCATTTTTATATTAGGGCTCATCCAGCTCATGCTTCCGCTTTCAGTAATCATGGCTTCCCCTGCTGCCAGCTCACATACAACAACCGGTAAATTCCCTCCCAAAATTTCATACTTTTCCTCTCTTTCTTTGTTATTCTTTACTTCCGCGTCTCTTTGTCTTGTGCCATTACAGTATCATGTTTAAAATCCCTGTTCTATGGAACCAGGTCTACTTTTTACCTTCAAAATCAAAAAGTAGACCTGGTATACCATGCAAAAAGCACAAAAGGGACATAGTCCTTTTGTGCTTTTTTACTAAATTTCTATTCATTTATTTTCATATCGCTCTAAGCGCTCCAAACAGCCGCATCTGCGGAAAAGATCGATATACATCAGTAATTCATCATTTGATGAGATTCCCAGCTTACGATAAATATTCCCATTGTGTTTTTTTATCGTACTCATACTGACACAGGCAATTGTGGGGATCCGGGCGATTTCATACCCTTCTATATAATAATGAAAAATGTTATACTCTGCCTTTGTCAGCTCCTTTACATTCTCCGAAAACTGTTTCAGTAATTCTTCTATCTGCGGCGGAAGGTCATTTACAGAAATTGCCCTATCCTTTTCACTGATATATCGGTACAGATCCTCCAGCTCTTTGATATTGGAATGCCAGTGATCCAGTTCCGCTCCCTCCTGCACATCCTGAAAGCTTTTTAATATCGGACGAACAAAGCGTCTTGATAAATACATGGCAAACAGATACATAAAAAGGATAAAGCATCCCACACCTGAAACAATATAAAAATGGTTTCTCAAAATGCGCCGGTCACATTCCTCCTTCGGTATCAGCACAGCAGTTACCCAATTATCTGTTCCATTCATCCGGAAATCCATGGTCTTACTTATTCCATAATAGTCTTTCTTCTGACCATAATAAACATTATAGCCTTTTCTTTTTTCAACAGAAAGCTTCTCTGTTTCTCCCAGCCATGTTCCTTCTGTATTTCCTGTCATTCCCTTATCCACACTTAAATAAGAACCCTCCACAGGAGCCATCAGAGAAACCATTGAGCCATATGTACTTTCCTTGGATGGATATTCCAATTTAAAATGAACATGATTAAGTTCCACTCCGCAAACACCATAGAACTCTCCGTTTCTTCCCAGGATCGGTACGGTAAGCACCATGATATCTTCCCAGGTATCCGGAAGCTTCATCCGGTATGACCAAAGATATTCTCCCTGTGAAGCAGTCTCCCCTGCGTGGTAATCCTCCCATCCGGGTAAAACCTCTGTATTAAATTCCAGATTCCACCGGTTGTGAAGCTCCAGGCCATACGTTCTCGCAATCTCAGGACTGCCCCGAAATAAAATGGTTTCCGGATTCAAAACCACATTACTGCTCACATTGATCAGCCGGAGATACACACCGCTTCTTGAATGATCCGCATCTGGTATTTCTGTATTTACAGTTGCATCCAGAACCGCAAAAACTCCACTGCTCCGTCCCATCCGGATCGTGGTATTTGTTTCCGCATATAAAATATCCTGTACTTCCAGTAAAAGTTCCGACTGGTTATTCAACTCAGAAAGTGATAATTCCTTTGCCTCAAAAAAATCATCCAATTCCCTTCCTAACCGTTTTGACATCTGGAGAGCATAGCCTGTATATTCTTCAAATTCTTCTTCCGCTTCTTCCGAAGACTGATATAATCGCTGCTCTAATAATCTTGTCATTTTTTCTTCTGTTCCTCCAAATCCACCAATAACGATCAGGAGTATAACTGCTATCCCAAGCCCGGACAGAATCAGAGAAATTAAATAAAGCATCATTTTCCACTGCAAAGATATCTTTCTTTCTGAGAAAAGCTTCAGAAGTCTTTTTACTTCTCGTATTGTACGCTTCATACACGTCATCCTCTGCTTATTTTGTCATGGCCGCTTTCAGATGCTCCAGCGCTTCCACTGCCAGCAGTTCTGTATCCTTCTCGCCCTCCTGCCAGCTTTTGTTGGCCTGGCGCAGACTGCTCCTCACGTTTTCTTCAAAGGATGTTTCCAGTTCCAGATAGGTATCAAACTGAGGCGGCGTATAAAATTCATACGAATTCTGTGTTTCAATAAATGCTTCATATAAGCTTTTATATTTCGGATCTTCCAGTTTTTCTAATGCATCCGGAAGAATATCAAAAGCATTTTCTGTTACCGGCATATAGCCAACCTGTGTTACAAACCGAACATTGTTTTCCGGTTCTGTCAGCCACTTCAAAAATTCTGCTGCGGCTTCCTCCTTTTGCGTAGTAGATTTGACAGTGCAGAATCCTGCCCCACGCTGCATAACCATCCTGCTCCCGTTTTCAAAACAAGGCACAGGTCTCGCAATCACTTCGATTTTTCAGACCGGTTATCTTCATAGGTCACGATATCTTCATAATAAAGAACACTGGCAGATGAGGCAACGCTGACTACCGCATTTCCGGTACGAAGCGGTTCTGTGGCATAGCCTTCATTCAGCCACACGCCTCCCTGTATTGCTGCTTCTGCATAAGGTTCCCATGCTTTTTTAAATTTTTCCCCATAGGAAAGCTCCTCATTTTTAAAGAAAGACTCACCCATGGACTCTGTCCCCACCTGAAAATAGTTAAAATGATAATCATGAACAAAAAATGTTTTTCCATCTCCCTCTATTTCCGGTGTCTGTTCATCTGTCCACTGATAGTAGTCTTCAGAAAGTGCAAATAAACCTTCCCAGGTATCCAGCTGTTCTAATTTTGCCCCTGTGGCATCTGAAAAACGGTCAAATAATGTTTTATCAATAAACATGATCTCCGTTGACTTTGCAAGCGGAAAGGAAACCAGTCGATCCTCAATCGTTCCTTCCTCCAGAAACGAAGGAATGTATGAGGATAATTCCTCTTCTGAAAAATAATCCCTGTAATCCACCAGAATCTCAGAATCCGGCATAGCTAATATGGTCTTTGGATAAGAAATAAACATATCCGGGAGCTCAGAAGCCCCCGGTTCATCATTAGCCGCCCGCAAAACAGCATCATGAATATTATTGGTATTGGAAACGACAGTCACCTGTAGTTTTATTCCCTGCTCTGCGCCCACTGTATCATTAAATTCCTCAATCATATCATTCAGAGGTGAATCTGTCTGCCCGCCATAGACATGCCAGATCGTCAATGTTACCGGCTTTTTCTGCTTTTCCTTTATTCCGCAGGCTGAAAATATGGCCGAAAATAAGCTTAATACAATACCAGTTCTTACAAGACCTCTTTTGTTAAGTCTGTTCATCCCGTCCCCCAAAACAGTTTCGTCTTATTTTGATACGCTGTACATAAGTGTTTTCCATTAATTCTATTATACTTGAATTTCAGCCATTGCACAATAAATCTTTACGCCGCCTCTATACTTTCTCTGGATTCCCCCCTGCTATATCTCTGTCTTTTTCGCCCATCCGTAAGCATATTTTACTGCCTTTTTCCATCCCTGGATCCGCTCTGTCCGCGTCTTTTCTTCCAGAACCGGGACAAAAGTCCGATCAACCATCCAGTTGTTTTTTATATCCTCCAGATCCTTCCAATACCCCACTGCAAGTCCGGCCAGATATGCAGTTCCCATAGCTGTTGTCTCTACACACTGAGGGCGATTCACCGGTACATTGATAATATCTGACTGTGTCTGCATCAGGAAATTATTCGCGCTGGCTCCTCCATCTACCTTTAAAGAAGAAAGTGCAATTCCGGAATCAGCTTTCATGGCGACAAGAACATCATTTACCTGATATGCCAGTGATTCCAGACCGGTAAATGCCGGAACCACATAACAGCCGTTAGTGTCTTTTACTTTTTTTGCCATATACTCAGAATCTTCTGCAGAATCAATAATCCGCATCTCATCACGAAGCCATTGTATGGCTGCGCCTGCTACAAAAACAGAACCCTCCAAAGCATATGTAACTTTTCCATCCAGACCCCAGGCAATCGTTGTGATCAGACCATTTTCCGAACAAACTATATTACCGTCTGTGACAAACTCACAGACTCCTTTCCACACCTGTGCTATACTGTTTTTATCAAATTTCAGGAGGTCTCACTGTGGAAAAAAAGAGCAGAAAAAAGAAAAAAGCCTTTGTCAGCGCTGACGACTGTGTTGCCTGCGGCTGCTGTCTGAAGGTATGTCCCAGAAATGCCCTCGAAATATGGCATGGAATTATGGCAAGAGTCGATATGGAAAGATGTATTGGATGCGGCAAATGTGCAAAAGAATGTCCCGCATCTGTGATCGTGATACAGGAGGCGGAAGCATGAAAAAACACTGGTATGATTATCTTTGGATTTTATCTCTGACATATCTGGTACTGGGATTTTTTAATATCCTGTTTGCCTGGCTGGGACTTCTCTGTTTCTTTATCCCTCTGATCATCTCCGTGGCAAAGGGAACAAAAGGCTACTGTAACCGCTACTGCGGAAGAGGCCAGCTTTTCAGTTTGTTAGGCGGCAATTTCGGACTTTCCCGCAAAAAAGATATTCCAAAATGGATGAAAAGCAAATGGTTTCGTTATGGATTTTTGATTTTCTTTTTTATTATGTTCTTCCAGATGCTGTGGAATACCTGGCTGGTATTCTCCAATGTGCAGGATCTGAAACAGGTGGTAACTTTATTGTGGACCTTTAAGGTTCCCTGGCACTGGGCATATCACGGAACCCTCCTTCACCCGGGTGTGGCTCAGTTTGCCTTTGGCTTTTACAGTGTCATGCTGACTTCTACCATCCTTGGTTTTTTCACTATGGTTCTCTTTAAGCCTAGAAGCTGGTGTGTCTACTGCCCCATGGGTACTATGACACAGTTAATCTGTAAGGCAAAACAAAAAGGTCAGGCTGCCTGACCTTTTTGTTTTGTCTCCGTTTCAGTGAATCTCCTGGTCCGAAAACTCCAGTGTCACTGCCTGTACCAGATCCATATCTTTAAATTTTTCCGGTTCAAAATAATCCTCCGTGGTATAACTGCTCATACTGTTTCCATTGTCATAGACCAGGACTGCTACCGGAATTTCCTTACCCAGCTCGATTTTCTGAGCTTCCTTCAAAAAAGCCTTTCCTTCCGCTATATATTCCTCGTTTTCCCCGACATCTTTTGTGGAAAAAGCTCCCTGACCAGCCATATTTATGTGGAAATCTATGCTGCGGTCATCCTGTATCTGCATGGTAAAACTTCCTGAAATCTGCTCCACAGGTTCTCTTTCTTTTCCAATGGACATAGAACCGTCCCCTATGGTCTCCCAGGTCTGATTCTCCTTCAGTTTATAAACCCTGGCAGTCACTGTAATGGTAGTTTCCGGAGCACAGAAAGACACGATCTGAGAATTTTCTTCCATTCCAAAAGCTCCCAGAAGCTGTGTCTCACGCTCCGAAAGTTCATAGGGAACTACCTGCTCCTTTTGCAGCGCATGAATGTCTGTCTGCACGCATCCGGTCAATACTGCTGTCATACACGCTGCCAACATACTCATTCGTATTTTTTTCATTTGAACCATCTCACTTTTCATATATTTCTATAGTCAGGGGTTCTTTGGCAAATACCTGACATCCAAGCCGGTATCCTTCCTCCAGTTCTTTCTGAGAAAACCAGATCCGATCCATGGTGTTGATCCTGGCTTCTCCTTTCAGTATTCTTACCTTACACTTCGCACAATTTCCACGGCCTCCGCAGGGCGTAAAAATATGAATATCTCCGGAATTTATTTTCTGCTGTCAATATATTCACTGATCTCCTGCATCCGAAGATCCAGAGAGTGAATCCCTTCCGCACATTCTTTCAGTTTTTCCACGATCTCCGCAGTTGAATCATCAATGTTTTTCTTATATTTTACTTTGTGTTCAATACTCGCCCAGAAATCCATGGCAATGGTACGAAACTGTACTTCCACCGGCATCCATTTCTTTTCGTTGGCAAAAAACACAGGAACCTCCAGGATCAGATGAAGGCTTCGATATCCGTTTGGTTTGGGATTTGCAATATAATCTTTCTTTTCCAGCAAATGAATGTCATCCTGGGAACAGATTTTGTCCGCAAGCTTGTAAATATCCTTTGGAAAAGAACATACAACACGGATACCTGCCACATCATGAAGGTTTTCTTCTATACCCTGAAGGCTTACATCCAATCCCTTACGCTTCAGTTTTTCTGCAATACTTATAGGCTTTTTAATACGGCAGGAAATAGACTCGATCGGATTTCTGTCGCTGTCCAGAGACAGTTCTGTATTCAGGACCTCAAATTTTGTCCGTACTTCCAGCATAGCACACTGATACTGCATCATCAGTTTCATAAAAGGATAGGCCGATTCGATAAACTCCTCTGATTGATTTCCGGTAAGAAGCTCATCAAATGTAAAACTCCTGTTGCTTTTCAATTTTCTTTCCTCCGTTTTCAATTTTATAATCCGGCAAAAAACAGCTCGTAAAAATCATCTTCACCTTCCAGCATGGGAGAATTTTCTCCACCGCCGTTGGTGCTTCGTCTCATCGTCGCATAAAAATCCTCTCCGGCGCTGATCAGATCCATTTCATATACAGAATATCCCAGTTCCCGGCATTTCCGGCAGAATGCAGCAAGAGGCTGATCCTCTTTTCTGGTGTCCATAAGATCTCTGCGAAGCACCTTATCTTTCAGGGCTTTCTGTTTCAGTTCATCAAGCATTTCCGGTATTTCCATTATTTCTCCTCCTCTGCGCTTCCTCATCCTGTCTTTATTTTAGCATATCATAAACTTCGGGAAAAGAATTTTTTCCGGAGCTGTCCGTAAAACAGCCCCGGAAAGTTTTCTTTCCAGGGCTGTTCTTATATGAGTTATAAAATATTGTTTTTCTGATTTTTATTCAATCGGTTCAAAATCAGCAACGCCATGCTTGCAAAGCGGACAGATATAATCATCCGGAAGTTCATCTCCCTCATAGATAAATCCGCAGACCTTACATACAAAGCCCTTCTTTCCTTCTGTCTGAGGCTTCGGTTTTACATTTTTCTGATAGTAGGTATAAGTCATGGTATCCTTATCACTCATTACCCTTGCTTCTGTTACAGAACAAATAAACATGCCATGAGTTCCCAGATCCACATACTGCTCTACCTTCAGAGACATAAATGCATTGATATATTTCGGAAGGAATACCAGTCCGTTATCGGAGTGGAGCTTCTCCATACCTTCAAATTTGTCAGCCTGACGTCCACTCTGGAAGCCAAATCTCTGGAAAATTTCAAAAGGAGCCTCTACAGACAGACAGTTTACATTCATAACACCCGTCTGCTTGATCACATGATGAGAATAATTCTCTTTGTTAATATTGACAGCAACACGATAGGGATTATCTGTAAGCTGTGTAACTGTATTTACAATCAGTCCGTTATCCTTGTTTCCATCATTGGAAGTTACAACATACAGACCATATCCGATTTTAAACAGTGCTGTCATGTCTTTTTTATTTGCAGTTTCAGACTGTGCCACATATTCTCTGCACAGTTCCTCTGCCATTGCTTCCAGCTGCTCCATATTTTCGTCACTTACGGAAGACAGGATCTTTACTGCGCTGTTCAGCCAGGTAATATTTTTGCTCTTTTCAAATTCACCCTTCATGATCTTTGCAGCCAGAGGAGCCCAGCTTCCGTTCTCGATCAGACCAATGGTACGGTTCTGATAGTTTCGCTCTGTCAGATGATCGATAAATTCACGCATGAAAGGATACAGCTCTGCATTGTAGGTAGTGGTTGCCAGTACCAGCTTATTATAGCGGAAAGCACTGGATACAGCCTCTGCCATATCATTTCTTGCAAGATCAAATACTTTAACAACCGGGCAGCCTTTTTCTTTCAGTTTTTCTGCCAGAATATTTACTGCTTTTTTGGTGTTTCCGTAAACAGATGTATAGGCGATCACAACACCTTCACTTTCCGGCTTATAAGAGGACCAGATATCATATTTCTCAATATAGTGTCCCAGATTTTCTGTAAGTACCGGTCCATGAAGCGGGCAGATTGTCTGAATGTCCAGGGTAGCTGCCACCTTCAGAAGCTTCTGTACCTGAGCGCCGTATTTACCCACAATTCCAATATAGTAGCGACGTGCTTCATCATCCCAGTCCTCTTCCACATCGAGAGCTCCGAACTTGCCGAAACCATCTGCGGAGAAAAGAACCTTATCTGTGCTGTCATAGGTAACCATAACCTCCGGCCAGTGTACCATAGGTGCAAATACAAAAGTAAGCACATGTTTGCCAAGAGTCAGGGACTCTCCGTTTCCAACCTCAAGAGTTCTTCCCTCCAGACTCATATTGCGGAAGAAGTTCTGCATCATTACAAATGTTTTTGCATTTGCTACAATTGTGGTATCCGGATAGACCTTCATGAAGTTTTCAATATTTGCAGCATGGTCCGGTTCCATATGCTGTACGATCAGATAATCTGGCTTCGCATTTCCGAGAACCTTTGCAATGTTGTCCAGCCATTCATGAGTAAATCTTGCGTCTACTGTATCCATAACCGCAATTTTTTCGTCTTTGATCACATAAGAATTATAGGCCATTCCATTTGGCACTACATATTGTCCCTCAAAGAGATCCACATCATGATCGTTCACACCCACATACAAGATGTCATCTGTAATCTTCATTCTAATACCCCTTTTTATTTGATGTACTTTTATCAGTTGTTCTTATTATATCCGTTCTTTACAGGAAAATCAATAGATTTTCGTTAAATATTTGACAAATTTTATCAGGTTTTATTTTATGAAAAAACCGCAAAGTTTTTAGTTCTTCTTTGCGGTTCTCATATTGTAGATAAACATCCCCAGCGAAGCCAGAATGATCAGTCCATATCCTATAAAACTGTACTTGTCCGGAATCTCGCCAAAAAGGAAAAATCCCAGCAGCGTGGCAAAAAGAATCTGCGAATAATCAAAAATAGATATCTTCCCAGCCGGCGCATATGTATAGGCAGCCGTAATCGTAAACTGTCCTCCTGCGGCAAACAATCCTGCCATGAGAAGGCTCCCCAGCTGTCCTGCTGACATCGGGGTATAATGAAGCAGGACAAACGGCAGTATCGCAAGACATGAGAAAAGGGAAAAATAAAATACGATCACCGGTCCTCTGACTCCCTGCGTTCCCAGCACCCTTACCATGGTATAAGCGATCCCCGCTCCCAGTCCGCCGCACACACCGATCAATGCAGGAAGAAATGTCGCATTCTGAAATCCCGGTTTCACCACAAAAAGGCAGCCTGCAAATGCCAGAAGCACAGCCGTGACCTGTATCGGATTGATTTTTTCTTTCAGGATAAAATAAGAAAAAATAATGGCAAAAAAAGGAGACAGCTTATTCAGGATCGAAGCATCTGCCACCAGAAGATGATCGATCGCATAAAAATTACAGAGAATTCCAATTGTGCCAAAGGCGCAGCGCAGAAACAAAGGTCCCCAATATTGTTTTTTCACTTTTGGTATTTCCTTCAGAAAAAGCCTTATTTTCATATTTCCAAAAACTGTCCCCTGATATTTTATCGTTTTTGCATCTTTTTCAAAGCACAATCATGGTGTAAAGTAAGTTCATCATTAACGGAGGTGAACCATATGACTCAAAATCCAGCAGACAGCAAATTAAAGCTTATGATCACAGCGGCTCTTTTTGCAGCTCTTTCCTGTGCTGCAACCATGTCTATACGAATTCCCACACCAGGTACCGGAGGCTATATCCATCCCGGAGATGCCATAGTCATTCTGTCCGGAATCGTCCTTGGTCCCGTCTGGGGATTTCTGGCAGGCGGAATCGGATCCGCACTTGCAGATCTTCTGGGTGGTTATTTTATCTATGTTCCTGTTACCCTTGCCGTCAAAGGACTGGTAGCTCTGTCCTGCGGATTTATTTTTCAGCATATGAAAAATACTCCCAGAAGCCGCGGTCTGGCAGTGGTTCTGGGAGGCATATCCGACATCGTACTGGTAGCCGGAGGTTATTTTCTTTGTGAAATTCCTATGTATGGAATACCGGGAGCAGCAGCCAGCATTCCGGCAAACCTGATCCAGGGAACCGGAGGTCTGGTCTTAGCCTGTATCCTTTATCCCTTCCTCATTTCTGTTCCGGGTATCCGCCAGATCAGAAATCAGATACGGACACAGCACTGAACCTTTTATCTGTGATAATGCTCTATGTAGTCCAGGATCTCAGCCGGATCCTTCATAAAACAGCAGAGGCCGAGGTTTACACTTTCCATAAACCTCTGCTCTGCTGTATATTCCAGAAGTTCCTTCATTCTGTCATAATAGCCATTGATATTATAAAGCACAATCGGGCGATCGATACGTCCAAGACTTTTCAGCGTCAGAATCTCAAAGAACTCCTCATACGTCCCGATTCCTCCCGGAGTGACAATGGTTGCATCGGATCTGTCTTCCAGAAGCTGCTTTCTCTCTCTCATGGTTTCTGTAAAAATAAATTCCGAACAGTTTTCATAAAGAACACCTGGTTTGTCAAAAAAATGCGGCGCAATCCCCAGAATATATCCCTTCTCTGCATCTGCGCCTCTGGCAGCGGCTCCCATCATTCCCGTGGCACCTCCGCCAAATACCAGACCATGTCCTCTTCTTCCGATCTCTCTTCCAAGCTCTTCTGTCTTTTTGTAATAAATCTCTTCCAGAAATGCACTGGAAGCCCCATATACACAAATATTCATCCTGTCCTCCTGAAATCTGTTTTACCTGAAAAGTTATCCACATTTCCGGCTCTTTTAAAGACAGTTTACCACAGCATCAGCTTTCTTTACAATCTTTCTTTTTCCTGGTAAGCAGCCAGCCACTTGTAACGGCCGTAAACGGCGCTACGGTTACCAGGCCAAAACTCCCCACCACAGTATCCAGTATTTCTGCAGAAACATACTTATAATTCAGGATATTTTCCACCGGGGTGCCCTGAGCCATAAAGGTCATCAAAAGAGCAATATACCCTCCGGAATAAGCCAGAAGAAGTGTCGTTGTCATGGTTCCCATGGCGGCCCGCCCTACATTCATGCCCGAACAGGCAGCCTCTTTCCATCCAATCTCCGGCTTTTTCTGTACGACCTCATTTACTGCCGACGTGATATCCACAGAAAGATCCATCATTGCGCCGGAGGCTCCGATAAAAATCCCGCTCATAAATATTTTTGTCAGATTCAGGTCCTGATAGCCGGAATAGAGAAGACTTTCCGAATACGCCATGACTGCACCATGGATCTTAAATGCATCTGTAAAAATGCAGCCGATCACACAGGTGACCAGAACACCCAGAAGCGCTCCTGATGAAGCCGCTACTGTCTTTCTGTCAAAACCATATACCAGAAATATGATCAGAAGGGTCAGGAAGGCGGTGATCAGAATCCCGCACCACACCGGATTCACCCCTGCCAGATATGCCGGAACAAGAATCTTCCAGATAGTCAGAATTGTGATCGCAAACGAATACACAGCTCTCAGCCCTGTCCATCCTGCAAATGCGATCAGAAGTACCACAAACATTCCTGCCAGAAGGATTTCCTTATCCAGACGATAATGATCGCTCATAGTCACAGAGGTGATCTTATCCCCACTGTAGCTTACCACTACATGGGCAATGTCCCCTTCTTCAAAAATTTTGTCCGACTCCAGAGAGCCACTGAGCATGTTCACCGCACGGATTTTCTCTCCTTTAAACCGGCCGCCCAGAAGCTCAATCTGACAGAACTGTTCTCCTGACCGGATCAGGCCGGAGCTTTTGACTGTACTTTCATCGGTGGAAAGCACCTTTGCCTTCACTTTATCTGTTCCCTGATAAATGACAGCATCCTCATAGCCCGTAGGAAGGACCATGAGGATCACCATCAGAAAGATTGCCACAAGAGAAACAGAGCTTTTTTTCAGTCTGCTCTTCATTTTTTACTGCACTCCTGTGATGGCAGCCAGTTTGTTATAAATATCCGTATTGTCATAATATCCCTCAAACTGTTCCTGCTCAGCGCCCATTGCAAACACCTCTACCGGAAGTCCTGTATGGGCATAGGATGCAAAGTTAATACCGGATTTGTTGTTCAGAATATGAGTGATGGTCACAGTCAGAGGCTCATAGCTTCCATAGAGGAGATATTCTTCCTGTCCAAACGCTTCCTCCTCACCGGTCCGGCTCATAGTTTCCTCATAAGCAGCTTTCAGTTTGTTATATTCATAATCCGTCATAACCAGAGAACCGCCTTCTTCTCCTTCCGGATGTACATCCTTGCTGTCTGCCTGATTGGTTGTCTCTGACTCTCCGGATGGAGCCTCCAGTCCAAAAAGCTCTGTAATATCTGCCATAACTGTGTCAAAATCCGTTTTATTTTCTTTGTATCCGGCTACATAATCTGAATCAAATTTTGCATAGGAAATCTTCTGACTGCTGATATTTTCCAGAAAAGTATCGTAATCCGTTCCGGCAAATCCAATCGTCAGACCACCAGTCTCATGGTCTCCTGTAACAAGAATCAGCGTCTCGTCCGGATGCTCATTATAAAACTCCACAGCCTTTCCTACCGCCTGATCCATGGCAACCGTATCTGTAATCGTGGCAGCTGCATCATTTGCATGACATGCCCAGTCGATCTTGCCGCCTTCTACCATCATAAAGAATCCTGTATCGTTATTCAGAACCTCGATTCCCTTTTCCACATAATCGGCAAGTCCCCATTCTCCTTCTTCCCGATCCATATCATAGCTCATGGCATCGTCATCTGCCAGAGTCTCATCAATCACGATCGTCTTTCCGTCTTCCGCAGTCAGCGCTTCTGCTTCTTCCTGTGTTTTGACAACCTTATAGCCTGCCTCCTGCGCCAGCTGGTAAAGATCTGTTTTATCACCTTCGTCACCTGTGGTTTTCTTCAGACCGCCTCCTGCAAAATAATCAAACTCACTGGCGATCATTTCCTGGCCAATCTCATAGTAACTGTTTCTGGATGCCTGATGTGCATAAAAAGCTGCCGGTGTCGCATGGTTCAGATTCACAGTAGAAAGAATCCCCACCTTGTAGCCAAGCTGTTTTTTCAGTTTTTCTGCAATAGTCTCATATGCGGTTTCCATCTTTTCATCCATGTTGATAGTTCCGCTGTAGGTCTTATGACCGGTTGAAATAGAGGTGGCAGTAGATGCAGAATCCGGACAGAAGGAAGTGCTGTCATAGGTCTGGGCAGATCCTGCTACCGGAAACTTCATCATGTTCAGCCTGCTCTCACTTGTAAGAATATCATCTCCGTCATCCTCTATGGCATTCAGATAATAATTGGTAGTCTGAATCTGAGGATAGCTCATTCCATCTCCAATAAAAAGAAAAATATATTTTGGTGTCTTTGCCTCTGTTTCCTGAGAAGCTTCCTGCCCGGCCTCCTCTGCCGCCAGTACCCGGGCCGGAACTGCACACGGTACCATCATTGCTGCTGCAAGTAATAATGCACTGATTTTTTTCGCGTTCATAGATTGTTCTCCTTTTTCACGGTCAATACTTTGTAATCTGCTTCAGGAAGCACTTCTCCCTGACAGAACAAAGCTTATCAATACATGATTAAATGCACTTGCCTGGTTATGTTAAATTTATATCAAACATCCTTCCCAAATGTAAAAATTTCTGTTTGGCTGCTATCCACTTTCAGATGCAAAGAGAAAATTATCTTTTCCTGTAAATAACCAGTTCCGGATTTGTACCATTTTCTTCATAGGTACTGATAAGAATGAATTCCATATTAGCGGCAATCCCGAAACATCTGCTACAATCAAATTCACATTCTAATTGATTTCCCAGATATGTTGCTCCATCATCTAAAAATTTTACATTTTTCCCATTAGGAAGTCTGTATTCCAAATTGATGTATTCGCCTACAAGCGTATTCAGTTTTTCAACCTTCGGCATTCCTTCTATGTACAAACTGTTAATTTCATCTATGAGCTGTTTTTTAAATTCTTCAAACTCTTCTGCACCCGCAAGATTTTTATATTTCTTCCAATAATCAAGTTTCGGCAGCAGTTCTTTCATATATGTGCGAATTTGTTCCGGCGAAGACTGTCCATCTGCTATATTCCCTACGCAGACTTCGATCAAGTCATCCATATCATGATACATATATTTTCCGTCTGCATAGCACCATTTACAATATTCTTCATTAAAAAATCCATCTGTTTCTTTACTGATACTGGAATCTTCAAGCGGCATACCACAGCATTGACAAATCAATTGTCTTGGGGAACCCAGCAACGTATTGATTGAAACATCAAATAATCTCGATAAAAGTTTCAGTGTTTCTGTGTTTGGTGTTGTTTCTCCATTTTCCCAGCGAGATACCGCCTGACGTGTAACAAAAACCTTTTCTGCAAGTTCATCCTGTGACAGACCTGCTTTATTTCTTAATTCTAATATAATATTTTTTCTTTCCATGAAAAATTTCACCTCCACAGATATCATATACTTTTACCTCAGGATTGCAAAGCAACTTGCTGTTGCTGTACCCTGATTAGTTTATAAAGCAAGCTGCGCCTCCTTTTATTTTTTTCTGTTTTCAAAGTAAATAAACTGATCTACCGCGTCAAGAATATCCCTGAAATCCTCCCTTGGGGCGATTTCAATATACCGGGTCAGGAGTTCTGTTTCTTCTTTTTTATACCTTCCGTAAAAGATATCATAAAGATTATGCCCTCTCATGTAAATCCTGATCTCCTCCATATGCGCTTTTACATCTTCTATGGTTTCCAGATCCTTACCCAGTATCTCCCTGAGATTTTTTCCACTTTTGATCCTGTGGAGATACTCCTTCCATTTCTCCAGAAAGATCTCATAAAATTCCTCTTCCGAACTGATAACTCCAAGCTGCGCCATAACCTTTGGATTAAAAAAATAATTTTCAAAGGAATAATATTTCAGGATCAGCACATTCCTTGGCATAACTCTGGGAAGCCTGTCTATATCCTCCAGATTTCTGTCTTCATAGTATTTACACAGCTGACGCTGGAGCATTTCTCTGTCTTTGCCGTCTCCATCCCGGATCATCAGAAAATTATCTTTCAGGTAGATCTGATTCATATACTTCAGATTCGCATAGGTTTTGATATTGGTACAGCTGTTTGTTGTAATAATGGCGATTCTCTGAAGATTCCCCTCCTCGTCATGAAGCTCCGAATAATATTTTTTCAGAAGAAGGGGCAGTCTTGTTTTATCCTGCTTTCCTTCCACAATAAATACAAAGTTTACATTCATCAGATCTCCGGCAGAATATCCCAGATCATCAAGAACCGCGCTGATGTCTGTTTTCTCACATATTTTTGCATACCCGTCTTCTCCCTGAACCATCTGACGGATCTGTCTGCTGTTAAAATTGGAGAGGAGATTTGCAGAATGGGTAGAAAAGATCACCTGTCCTGATCTGCAAAGACGGTACAGAATATCTCCGGATACTTTCTGCAGTCTGGGATGAAGAAATATTTCCGGATTCTCCACAATGATCAGATCCGCCGCATCATCTCCTGTTTCCTCACAGGTTTCCAGAAGAGACAGCATATAGATACTTCTCATACCTTTTCCCAGACAGCTGATCGGTTTATATTTTTCCTGTTTTTCATCATAGACCTCTGCCGTTACGGAAAGCATTTTTTCAATGTCACGATTCATGGAATAAAAGATCTGCTCTTTTCCTCCGTTTTTCCGGAAATTTTCATTCACCCGTCGTGAAAAATCATCCAGGTTCAGCTGATACAGCTTATAGTCCAGAAGCTTTGCAGTCTCAAAGGCATTCAATTCTTCTGTGGTTTTCTGGTTCAGATATCCAATGCAGGAAAAACAGTGAGTGCATTTTTTGGCCCGGTCAAACATACAGCAGTCGGAACGCATCTGTTTCAGAAGCTCATCCTCCTGAAGGAGCAAAATATTTTCCTGGAGAAAATCCATCTTTCTCTGGGCTCCGATATAATACACCTTTGGAAAGATCTCGGGGATATGACTGTTGTTTTTCTGATAGCCGTCACTGTAGCGGATCCGTCCCTCTTTGTTTGCCACAAACTCAAAAGTAAGTATCCCGTCCTGATAGGAGGGAAGCTTCCGGCAAAAATCCTGATACCAGGCCGTATGGTTCCGATAGGGACTGATGATCCGTTTTTCCTGCATCCGGGAAAGATCCTCTTCTGTAATCCGAAGTCTGACCCCGATCTCAATATTGGGAAAATCTTCCATAAAATCCTCCAGACAGATCTGATAATCGCCGCTGACTGCCCGAATAGCATCCAGAACCGCCGTTTTCCCTGTATTGTTCTGCCCCACCAGAATCAACGCATTCTCAATATCCGAAATATGAATATTTTTTATGGATTTGAAATTCCGAATCTGCAGGTCTGTGATCTGCATAACATACACCTCCCCCGGATCAGTTCCCTGTGATCTTCCAGCACCTTCACAGTTACGATCAGTTCCTTCTCTTTTTCTTTCATTGTAACCCGTGGGGAAGATATGTCAATCTGTAAAATAACTTTCTGTTTGTGGTAGTAACGGAATATGAATTTTTGTCTGTAAAGGACATGCAGGGTCAGATGAATCTGTCACAGAAGCTGGTTCGGGATTTGGAAAGTTCTATGTTTCTGCTTCTTTGCAAAATACACTTCCCCGTATGCTGAACTCGTCTGCGACTCAAACAGCAGCATCCGGGGAAGCAAAGCAAAGTCGCAGAAAACAAGAACTTTTGACCAAATCTCTCAAGGCTTCTGAAACAGATTCATCTGACCCTGCATTATTTTTTCAGACAGCAAATTTATATTCCTGTAGTTTTGTTATTCCCGGACGGGGCGCTGCAGGATTTCTGTTTGGCTGTTACCCATATTCAGATGCAAAGATAAAAAGGCTGATCGTAGTGCCTTGCGAGGCTTCCGTAGATAAACCTGTGTTAGCTGCTGCCACCGAGCACGCTGTCTGAGCCGTCAGGCGAGTTCGTGCGAATGGCAGCAAATCAGCACACAGGTTTACCAGGAAACGCAGCACAGCACATGATCAGCCTTTTTATCATATGCATCGTCTAGGGGTAACAAGAAACAAAAATCCGCCCCCACAAACAGTCATTTACTCTGTATTTCTCAGCCGTTCTACAATACTTTCCTTTTTCATCCTCCGATATGCCAGTGAGGGAACCAGCACAGCAAGAACCGCCAGTATCGGCAGCATAATGACAAATGTCTGGAAGTTCGGGCGGTAGGCAAAGAACAGGATCACATTGTTCAATGCCGTCATTATGATCCGTGAAAGCGCCGTGCCAAGAATCAGGCTGATGCCCCCTGATATCAGCACATAATACATACTTTCTTCCAGAAGCATCCTCTTTAGCTGCTGCTCTGTCATTCCAATACTGCAAAGGATTGCAAATTCTCTTTTTCTGGCAATGATACCGGTAATAATAGAATTGATAAAATTCAGGATTCCCACGAACGCAATCACCGCACTTAAAGCAATACCGATCATGCGGATAGAACTGTTCATGGTCTGGAAACCTTCCACCAGTTCGTCCTTGGAAAGATATCCCATTTCTTTGTTTACATTTTCCGAATAATCCTTTACCGTCTGTATAAAGCTGTCAAGATATTCCTCCTCCACCTCGTAGGAAATACCAAAGCACCAGCTTCCCATAGCCTGTTCCACATCCTGTCTGGGGATCACCGCCTGTACGCCGTTTACCGGATAAGTCATATCTGTCATACTGCCGGGAATATCCACAAGGGCCATGACCTCGTACTCTGTTTCTCCCAGGTTTTCCCAGTGATGGCCAGTGATTTCTCCTTTTTCGTCTTTATCCTCGATAAGCTCCGACTCCTCGGTAGGAACAAGCAGCTTTACCTTTTCCCCTGGCTTATAAATACTGGCGCCTTCCGTATGATCGCCGATAATGTCTGTCAGAAGAATATAGCCTCCCTGAACAAATTTTTCCAGGTCCAGCTGACCGTCCAGAACCGTCAGTTTGGAAAGAACAGCTTCGTCATAGCCATAAGTACGGGCTTCCAGCTGTCTTCGATTTTTCACATCATCTATGATCGAGGAGGAAAAATCATCCTGCCGCAGAAGCCCCTGATCCTGAAACCTCTGATATCGTTCCATTGCGGTATCATCTGTAAAAAGCGATACATTATTGTAAATCTGCCAGAGCTCATTTTTCGCCGTGACTCCCGGCTGTGCGTCTGCCAGCTTCACATATTCTTCATCTATCTGGTAATCTGCCACTCTTACCGCACTGCTTCCGGTCAGGTTTACCGATGCCAGAAGTACGTCGCCAAGAAGACGCTGTTCCAGATAGGCGTCTACCCAAAAGCTTCCTACGCCTGTAAGCACGATGCATAAAAGTATCATACTCATAGAAAGAGATACCAGTACCAACGTTGTTTTTTTCTTATTCCGTCCCAGATTTGACAAAGCCATCCGGTGAATCCGCGCGCCGTTTTCGGATTTCTTTCTTTTTTTACAGCTGCCTTTTCCCTCTGTATACCGGATCGCCTCCACCGGAGATACGCTTCCGGCAATTTTTCCGGGCTTCCGGCAGCTGATGAAAACAGTCAGAAGAGCAAAAACGATTCCGAATACAGCTACCTGCGGGCGGATTTTCAGGCTGATCCCCAGATCTGTATAGGAAGTGATCTCCATAACAAAGGGGAAAAGCAGTTCAGACACTCCATATCCTGCTGCCAGACCAATGGGAATCCCTACAATCGATAAAACCAACGCCTGACGGTGGATTATGGATCTGATCTGTTTTTTTGTGGTTCCCACTGTTTTTAAAAGACCATAAAAACGGATATCCTGAACCACTGAAATATAAAAGATATTGTAAATGATCAGATAACCGGTAAGCAGGATTGCCAGGAAAGCCAGACTCAGAATTGCCAGCATCAGAGGATCTGCATTTTCTGCACGATTCTCCATATATGCCCAGTTAACTCCATAATCAATGGATTCCTCTGGTTTATATCCTTCTGCTTCTCCATCCGGATAATAACCGGCATCCCGGATAATGGCTCGTACTGCATCCTCACTTTCTGCAGGATTGTCAAAATACAGACCTACAGAATAAAGACCTGCACCGGAATCCTGTGGATGCGTTATGCCCCACTCTTTCAACTCCTGGTCGGTAATCGTTCCTTTTAAATTTTTCCAGAAAGCTTCTGAAATATAAAGCTCTGAGGCATGACCAAGCTTATTTCCTTCATACCAGCCGCATACCCGGAAGGTTTTGCTGACCTTCTGCCCATGAAAAGTAAAATCCAGAGGAATGTCAGTCCCCAATTCACAGGGAAGCTTCATTTCATCCAGAAGATAGGTGTCCACAATGATATCGTCCATTTTTTCCGGAAAACCGCCTTCTTCCAGTTCAATAAAAGAATTTTCCAGTTCCTTTTCTCCCTGTGCCAGACGGATCTCATACTGTCTCTTTACGACATTCTCCGCCATACCCAAAAAAACGTTCCATGAATAATCCTTTACCCGTTTATCCGCTGTCACCTGGTCCATCTGCTCCTCAGTCACACCCTTCAGTCCGGCATGAAAACGACCGCCTACTTCCCGCATGGTAGTTTCCTGCATGGCATCTGAAATCCCCATTCCCATGGCAGCAAGAGCCGTAAACATCATACAGGTCAGAGCAATTGCAGCGATGACAAAGCTGTTCCTCATTTTATTGTTTTTCAGGCTTCTTCCGGAAAGACGGCTGACGACCTTCTGATTGTTATTTCTCATAAACCGCTCCCTCCTGTAATCCTTCCGTCCTCAATGCGGATTACCCTGTCTGCAAGCTGCGCCATGGAGTCATTGTGTGTGATCATCACAATCGTCTGCTGAAACTGTTCTCCCGTCAGTTTGAGAAGTCCCAGCACTTCCTGACTGGTCTTACTGTCCAGATTTCCAGTAGGTTCGTCTGCGAGAAGAATCGCAGGTTTGCTTGCCAGCGCCCTTGCTATGGCAACCCTCTGCTGCTGCCCTCCGGAAAGCTGGTTTGGCATACTGTTCTTTTTTTCGAGAATACCAAGCATCTCCATGATCTCTTTTATAAATCTTTTATCCGGCTTTTCTCCATCCAGTTCTATGGGCAATACAATATTTTCATAAACATTTAGTATAGGAACCAGATTATAATTCTGAAAAACAAAACCGATATTCCTTCTGCGAAAAATCGTCAGTTCCGACTCATTCAGTTTAAAAAGCTCTTTTCCGGACACAAATACACTGCCGGAGGTTGCATAATCCAAACCGCCCAGCATATGAAGAAGAGTGCTTTTTCCCGATCCGCTGGTTCCCACCACCGCCAGAAATTCCCCTTCCTCTACAGAAAGATTCACTCCATCCAGCGCTTTTACCTGATTTTCTCCTGTTCCATAGTATTTTTTCAGATCTACTGTCCTGAGAATTTCCATGATCCTGACCTCCTTACTTTTCATACCGCTATATTACCATCTGGTTCTGACAGCACTCTGACAAAAAAGAAAAAAGTTCTTACAAAACTGTCAGAACTTCATTCAGAAGGAATATCCGAAAACTGCTTCCCTTTCCTTTTTCGGAGGCTACAGTCACATATCCCTTTTCCTTATTTAAAATCAGCTGCGCAAGATACAGCCCCAGTCCGCTGCCTTCCTCCTGCGCCACGCTGTGGCTGCGGTAAAAACGGCGGAAAATTTGATTATATTCCTCCCTGGCAATTCCTATCCCCTGATCCGTGATCTCAATCTGTGTATAAATTTCCATCGGAAGCACGCGCACACGAACTGTGCTTCCGGAAGGAGAATATTTTATGGCATTATCCAGAATATTTCCAATTGCCTCTGCCGTCCACTTTGGATCATGATACAGCTTCCGGTCCTCAAAAGGCTCTGCTGCTATGGTAATCCCCTTGTCCTCTGCCTTGGCATAAACACCGCTGATGGCAGTTCCAATGGTCCTGCGGATACAGGTATATTCCGCAGAAAAAGAAATGCTCCCGGTTTCCAGTCGGGAAGCCTTCAGCATACTTTCCAGCAGCCATTTCATTTTCCTTGCCTGTTCCTTGGTCTGCTGTACAAATCTTTGGCGCTCTTCCGGTTCCAGACTTTCATCCTCCAGAAGCTCTGTGTACATGATCACGTTTGCCATCGGTGTTTTCAGCTGGTGGGAAAGATCAGATAAAAGAGCCGCAGTTTCATCTCTTTCTTTTTCTGCCTTTTCTTCTTTTTTGGCAGCCTGCCCAAGGAGTCTCTGCAGTCTGTTTTCCAGCTTGGACTCCCGTGTCTCTTTCATCGTAGAAAAAGCAGCGCTTCCATTTTCTTCATAATCCTGCATTAGCTTCTGCATCCGGTTCAGGGCTTTTATAAAAGAAATCCCCAGCAGCAATACTGCCAGAATAGCCAGGATCAGGATTCCTGTCAGAATTTTCTCTGTCATCTTCGTTCCTCCCAAAGATATCCCATTCCATGTACGGTTTTGATATATTCCGGGTGGGAGGCGTCTTCTTCTATTTTTATCCGAAGCCTGCGTATATTCACCATCAGAGTATTTTCCTCCACAAAGCGGCCGCCGCTGTCCCACACATGAGCCAGCAGCTGTTCCTTTAAAAGCACCTGATTCTTATTTTCCATAAAACATTTTAAAAGCCTGTACTCCGTCAGACTCAGATCCAGCTCCTGCTCCCCCTTCCAGGCTCTCATTTCTCTGGTATCCACACGAATCTGCCCAGAAGTAAGCGTTCCTTCTCCATATACACCCTGCCGCCTGAGCAGGGCTGCAATCCTGGCTTTCAGCACTGCAAGAGAAAAAGGTTTGGCTATATAATCGTCTGCGCCGCTTTCCAGACACATGACCTGATCGATCTCCATATCCCGGGCTGTGATCATCAGGATCGGTATTCTCCATTTTTCAGAAATTTCCCGGCAAAGCGCAAGTCCGTCACCATCCGGTAAATTCCAGTCCAGAAGCACCAGATCCGGCTGACTGTTATCCAGAGCCGCCCGGCTTTCTCTGCAGGTAAAATAAACCTCTGTCTCATATCCTTCTTTTTGTAATGTAAAAGAAATCCCTTCTGCCAGCGCCTTATCATCTTCGATCAAAAAAATCCGCATGTTACGCAAGCCTCCTGAATCTTAAAAAACTATTTTATTCTATATTGCCAAAACCGCTAAAAAAAAGCAATCCGGAAACACAAAAATGTTTCCGGATTTTCTCTCATTCAATATTATTACATATCCTCATACTGCATCAAATATTTACAGATTTTCTGCAGATCCTCTTCCTCACTTGCAATGATCTCCAAATGAAGTTCTTCACTTTTAGAGAATAATTGTGTCATTGATATATACTGACACAGCTTTGATTTCAGATTCAAACGGTCGCCTTCCCCGGTCAAAAGCTCTACATGGCCTTTACAGCTGTCCACAATCCTAAAAAATTCCTGTGCATTTGTAATTCCATTAATTTTCATAGAATCTCCTTTACAATGTATAATAATCTGTTTCCTGATATATCCCCTGAATTCTTTCTCCCAGGTTTTCAGATAATGCCTTTTTCAGACCTTCAACATCCTTATTTTTTAAGAAATCAATATAGCTCTGATGTTCTGCAATCATTTTTTTAACACCTGTAGTATTTTTGATTACATCTCGCCCATATATCAGCTTAAAAAATGACAGTGTATCCCATAAGGATTCTATCACCCCACAAACTCTGTCCATTCCACATGTGGAATAAATAGCAAAATGAAATTTTCTGTTTTGAAGATACAATTTTTTGGCATCTAATTCCTTTTCTTCCACAATCCGGATATATTCCTCCTGAATATTTTCCAGTTCATCGATCTGCGCTTTCGTAATCTTCCTGCATGCTTCACCAGCTGCAAGTGGTTCCAGTAACTGTCTCATTAAATAAATCTGCAGTATATCCTCCTGCTGCAGTGAAACAAGTCTCATTCCAACATAAGGAACAGATTCTGCCAGTCCCATTTTTTCCAGGCTTTTCAGCGCTTCTCTGATCGGCATACGACTGACACCAAGCTGACGTGCAAGCTCCTCCGTATTCAGCTTTTCACCCATCTTCAGTGTCCCATCCATAATCCAATCCATCAGCTTATTCAGCACCTGCATTGGTAAAGTATCTCTCTGCAGCATCACAGAATCATCCTGATTCATTGTCACTCGATTACTCATATATCGCATACTCTCTTATCTTTCATATTTACAGACCGAGCTTCTCCACAATTTTATCCAGAATAGCTACCTGTGCTGTCTCTTCTACTAATTCTGCTGTATGTTCTGCTGTAAGAGGATCTTTTCCCATCGCAACTACGCCATGATCTGCAAGAAGAAATGCCTGAATGTTTGGAGTTTTTTCAAACATTTTTTCCACCATAGGCACATCCTGCGGACGTACCATTGCAGCATGTACATCCAATGTAGGAAATCCCTCCGGATTTTTCAGTTTTGAATGCCATGTTACAAGTGGAAGATCCTTCTTGGAAGAAGACCATCCGATTGCATACGGAGAGTGTACATGCACAACTGCCTGAACATCTGGACGAAGTTTATAAATATAACCATGCAGCAATGCCTCTCTGGTTGGCTTCCCGTTCCCTTCTATCAGATTCCCCTCAAAATCTGTAATCAGAAATCCTTCTGGACTACAGTCTCCCAGGGATCCTCCGCTTGCTTTTACAAGCATTGTTTCTGTTCCTGGTATTCTGGCACTTACATTTCCGCCACTGCCAGTCTGTATTCCTCTATTATAAGCCCTTTTGCTTGCAATAACAAGTTTTTCTGCTATTTCATATGCTCTCTGGTCCATAATTACATTCTCCTTTTTATTCTTCTCCAAAATCCTTTGGAAGTTTCCCCTGATTTTTCATCTCTTCCACAATATAATGAGCTGCTTTGATTCCAAACTCCGGAGTATCCAGATTGTGAGGGATCACGATCACTTCTACATTATCATTTACATTGTTTATGATTGTCTGGATCAGAACGGAATCGCTTTCCGGCTCATATAATTCCTGACCTTCCAAAGTGTTATGTCTCATTCCCTTGGTAGGAATCAATAATTTTACCGGATATGTGACCTTACTCAATCGTTCTGCAAGAATCTTTCCTAATGCTTCCGCTTCCTCCGGAAGAATTTTTATATGTGCTGTATTTGCATTATGAAGCATATATTTTCTTTCATCCATTCTATCCGGAAGTTCGTTTGTACTGAAATCTACGAAATCAAGACCTCCCAGACTGATTACAAGAGGAATCTTCTTTTCCACAGATTCAACCAGACGGATTTTTGCTTTTGGTCCATATGAGAATCCACCGCCAAAATATTCTGAAGTAAGTTCATGGAGGGTCAGATCAAGAATTCCATCCACCAGCCCATTTGCTGCCATATCCTCCATAGTTGCTCCACCAACACCAGTTGCATGAAAACCGATTACTTCAAGCCCCATTTTTTCCAATTCTTCAACTGCTGCAACTGCTCCTGTATTTGTAACTCCCATAAGAGTCACAGCTACCACCGGCTTGTCTCCTTTTTTCAGCACCTGCCCTGCACATTTTACCATTCCCACACAGCAGGCACATGCATTGGAAATAACCTGTCGGGTTACAATATTAAGACCTGTAAAATCACAAATTGCCGGCATAACGGTAATATCCTTATCCCCGACTACCAGATCAAATTTTCTGGTTCCACTTGCAACAGTTGTTGCCATTACCTTAGGAAAGCCAACGGGCAGCTTTTGCATTGCATTTGCTGCCATAACAGTATTCTGAAGACCGCCTACAGAAATAATCCCGTCTATTTTTCCCTCTTCATACAGCTTAACTACATAAGAGGCAACGGCTTCCTTCATAAAATCAATTTTTTCTCCCTTTGACTTCGGTTCCATCTCCTGCCATGGAGTTCCATAGCTTTCTGCAATCTCTTCTCTCGAAATATCATAATTATAAGAAGGTGCCGGTCCGGTTGCAGTATTAATCACCAGTGCATTTAATCCCTCATTTTTAATAAAATCACTGATAAATTTTGCTTCTTTATATTTTGTATCACAGCTTTCTATTACCGCTATCGTTTTCATATTCTCACCAATTCTCTTTCTATATAGATATTGTGAAGATCATCCTTTTTCGGGCAACCTCCACAATATCTTACTACAGTTCCTTATTCATATAATACTTTTCAATTAATTCTGGCTGAAATATTTTGATTCTGCTTTTTTTGCTGCCTTTTTAGCATCTTTATCAATAATTGCTTTCTTATATTCATCAAATACAAAGTCTGTATCTTTCTTTCCGATTATCGGAATCTTATTGTCATGAGAATCTTCATACTTTTCTACTGCTGCAGACAAGATCACATCATGTGCAAGCAGAAGATGCTTATGAGGATCTACTCCTGCTTCTTTACAACGACGAACGGTATCTCGCACTGTTTTCCATGCTGCAACAATATCTACATAACGTCCAGGAGGACAGATATCGTAATGGAGTTCATCCTGCATTTCCTGTGGTGCATCAATGTTGCCCATTACAAATACAGAATCTCCAACACAGAAGTAAGGTCCTTCCTCTGTTTCAACTACAACCGTCATATGTCCCGGACAATGTCCAAATGACTCATATACACTGACACCCGGTGCAATTTCAACTTCACCTTTCACCGTTTCAAATCTTTCATACACGCCCGGCTGATCGTATGGAGCAATAAACTGATCACCGCATGTTACGTCTCCATCTTTTGCAATAATAGGACGACAGTAGGATTTGTAATGAAGCGGTACCGGATTATGTGCATAATCCCATTCTACTTCATTGCAGATAAACCTGGCTTTTGTAAATTTCTCCAGATAGAAGATATGGTCCCAGTGAAGATGTGTAAATAATACAATATCTACATCTTCCGGCTTATACCCTACCTGAGCCAGACGGGATTCAATATCATCAATGCCCGGTCTCTGAAGAGAAGGACCGTGATGATATTTATCTGCATGCTCTGTCCATGACATTCCTGTGTCTACCAGAATCAGCTGATCTCCTCCTTCAATCAGAAAAGTCATATCCGGAAGCTGATCAGATTCATTTGTGATGCCCATTTTCTCTACATATTTTTTGCAGGAAAAATGATACCAGTACTCCAGTGGTTTTGTTGGGATATAGCCTGAATTAAGTGGTCTGATTGTTAATGTCATAATAAATTCCTCACTTTCTTAGATAAATTATCTTATTTAATTGTTCAATTGTATTACTTCTCCGTATTTGTCTGTATTTCACGTTCCTTTACAGCTTCATCTGAATAAATACCGAGCTTTTTCTTTCTCATGTGTTTATCACACAGAGATGTAATCACCGGAGCTGTAAATGCCGTTACAATCGCTGCAACAGCAAGCTGTGCTGTGGCTGTACTTGCAGCTGCCTGCCAGGTTGGATCTACCTCTGCCAGAGAAGCCGGAACACTTGTTGCATTGGCTGCTGTAGTTCCGATCGCTGCTCCCATCGCATTCCTTTTTTTCTTAGGCAATGTCAGCTGGAACACAAAGTAGAAAACAAAAGCAGACAATGCGGAAATAACTGCAAGAACAACTCCTCCAATTCCTCCGGCTGCAATGCTCTTCAAGCTCATTCCTGCTCCAATAGGAATCATCATAAAAAATGTAATGATTGGCATTGCATCAGCCGCAACCCTTCGGAAAGTAGTATCCAGATTTCCCCAGATGATACCAATAATAAGTGGGATCAGGGTCGCAATAAAGGATTCTATAGGAATGGATGCCATACCTGCTGTTCCCATTGCAATCATAGTGAAAAACGGACCGTCATTTAATGACAGAATAGAAATCGCACCTGCATCCGTCTCATCGCCATACTGCTGTGCAAGACCTAAATATAAGCCTCCTGCCGAGTTTGTGATACCGGCGATCATTGCCATAGATGTGATTCCCAAAAATCCGGCTTCTCCACAGAACCTGGAAACCAGAAGACCAAGTGCAACACCCAGTACAAATTTCATAAGTGTCAGTGTACAACCCTTGTACAATGGCATTCCTATCTTCTTAATATCGATGGATGCTCCATTCAGTAAAAGAAACATTCCCAAAAGACAGGCCGTTCCGTTCTTAAACATTCCGGATGTAAAGCCTCCGATCCCCAGCACATTCGGTATAAATGTGTTTGCAAGAACTCCGATCAGCATTGGCACAATAATCAATCCGCCAGGCACTTTCTGCATCAGCTTGAAAAAACTCTTCTCTTCCTTCATCCTTTTTACCTCCTTTTCTTTTTTTGGATATTGGATATTGGATACGATTTATTGTGTCTTTATATTACATCTTAAACAGTTATTTGTCAATCTGACGATATCTATAATTTTTAACTTGTATTTTTGTATATTTTTACTAGATATTGTTTTGTTTGTATGCATGGATAGAGTGGCGTATCAATTTGTCAAAAGCGTCTGCGTCCCAGGCTGCTCTTCCCACAAACAGACCATCAATTGCCGGCTGAAGAATCAATTGATCTGCATTCTCAGGATTGACACTGCCACCATAAAGTACAGGAATCTGTTCCGCATTATCCCCAAAGATTTCCATTAATGCCTTTTTTATTTCCATATGCATTTTCTGTGCATATTCGGCGGTTGCAGGAATTCCATTCACTCCAATGGACCATACTGGCTCATATGCCACCCATATATTCTTACATTCTTCAGGATCTATCTCATAAAAACCGATTTTCAGCTGTTGGCGCAGAATCTCCCCACTGATCCCGTATTTTTTTTCTTCTGCTGTTTCTCCAATACATAACAGAGGACGGATGCCATGCCTCAGGGCAGATTTTACTTTTCTGTTCTCTTCTGCATCACTTTCCCCAAACACATGGCGTCTTTCGGAATGACCGATCATAACCAGTTTTATCCCCAGTTCTTTCAACATACAGGGCGAAATTTCTCCGGTAAACTGCCCCTGATCCTCCCAGCACATATTCTGAGCTCCAAGGTTTATCATCTGAGAATCACAGCAGGATACTGCTGCCGGTAAGGAAGTATAGGAGGGAATGATAAAAAGCTCCATTTCCTCTCTGTTAATATTTTTTGTATTATCTTCCAGCTTCTTCAGATATTTTTCTGTTTCCTGTATCCCTTTATACATTTTAAGATTGCTTCCAAAATACAGTTTTTTCATAAGTTTTCCCTCGCCGTTAACGATTATTATCATATTCTACAAATGCATCCACTTTAGGCTGAGAAGGGCATCCCGGTACGAAATCATTTGTAAAAAATGCATCCACCAGCATTTCTCTTACCTTATTTCCCGTAGTAAAAGCTCCCATACATATGATATTGGCATCATTGCTCAGTCTCGCCCTTGTTGCAGAATATACATCGGACACCAGTGCCGCATATGCACCTTTTACCTTATTTGCAGCAATCGATACACCCAGACCTGTTCCACAGAGCAAAACTCCTCTGTCAAATTCACCGGAAGCCACATTTTCTGCAACTTTAATAGCAGTGTGCGCATAAACAGGATCTTCGCTTCCAAAATCTGTAACCTCTCCATAGCCTTTCTTTTTAATGTACTGAATCAGCTCTTTCTTTTCTTCCTCTGCGTTTGGATCACAGCCAATTGCAATTTTCATAATTTCTTCCTCCTTTTTTGGATATTGGATATTGGATACGATTTATGTTTTTCATAATAACACCGGAATGAAGACTTGTCAATAATATCAGACAAATTTGCTAAAATAACAAATAAGACCGACAGACTACTTTCTCCTGATGAGAAAATATCCTGTCGGCCTTATTCTTTATTCTGACACAAACATCCTGCTTTCTGTTTATATCTCCTACTGCCTGTTTTTCTTCCTTTTATGCTTATAAAAATAAATGATCAGAATCACTGCTGTAACTGCAAGCACCAGGCAGATGACTGCCAAGACAATCAGTTTCATAAATAATGCCTTGTTTTTCTGTTTCATCTCTTCCGCCTCTTTTTTCAGGCGTCTGGCTTCTTCCTCTGCTTCTTTCTGCTGACGTTCTGCTTCCTCCTTTGCCTTCGTCTCTTCTTCTCTCTGCAGACGTTCTGCCTCCGCTTCTTTCTGAAGGCGTTCCGTCTCGGCTTTTGCTTCCGCTTCCTTCTGCTGACGTTCCGCCTCGGCTTTTGCTTCCGCTTCCTTCTGCAGCTCTGTACTGGCAGTGCGCTCTCCCACAATATGCAGGATCTCCCCGTTAGGAATCATATTACTGATGATCTGATCGTACTCTACACCGGCTCCATACCGGAAATTCACCCCGCCGTCAGGCGCAGACACGATTACATAATAGTCCACTGTCACATCCTGATAATCCGGTACGATTATTGCATCTCCATAAACCGGTACTACAGTTAAAAGTAATGCCAAAATACAAATCACTGCTCTTTTTATCTTTTTCATGTTTTCTCTCCTTTTAGATCCACCTTCCTGCCAGTACTCCCGCAAAAACAGAGACTGCGTTTGCCACTGCGGAAAATAACAGAAATGATCTTTTTTTCTCTATACAGATTTGATATACAGCTGCTTCTGTCAGCCATACGGCAAGCTCCGCGGCTATCAGATACCATCTAAGCGCCGGGCCGAGAAAAATCCCCCCTGCCAGATACAGAACAGAGATCAGAGGATTCGTCATCAGATTTACAAGAAACACCAGGCGCAGTTCGTAAAAGTCCCGTATTCCCATGATTACTGCTGTCATAAGCTCTGATACTTCTGTCACCAGCAAAGCCAGCAGCACATATCTAAACACAGACTTTCTCCTTTTTCCACCCCATATACAGAAGTATCATGGAAATCCAGGAAAGTCCCAGCAGTCCTCCCGGTGAAAAAAGAGGACTGTCCCACTGCATGCATACCGGAAGCACGCCCAGAAACAGGGCAAAAGTCAGGATACCGAAGGCAAATCCCTTTGCTTTCGGGAATATCCGGGCCATAGATAACAGCGTAACCGGCATGGTCATATTAAAAAGAAAAATGGACGCAATACCTGCCCATGGGTGTGCAAAGGAAAAAAGAGAAAGAATCCCGGACACTCCCAAAGACAGGATCACCTTATCCGTTCCCCAGAGATCCGCCAGAATACCCCCTGCCATTTTTCCAAACATGACACTCAGAGCACATACCACGCTCCAGAAGCTTTCCTGTTTCCAGTCATAGGACAGGATACTTCCGGTATAAGACCGCAGGACAACCACAAGAAAAAAAGCAGTGAATACCATTCCGAAGCCCTTTTTCCCAAAGGGAAGCCCAACAGGAGGGTTCTGAAGCAGCTTTTCTTTTTTATGTATGCGTCCACAGATCAGAAACAGCAGGATTCCTCCTGTCAGCACCGGCAAAATCACCGCTTCCACAGGAAAAACCTTCTTTCCAAAAAAAGTTCCCAGAAACACCCCCATAGCTCCTGTAGAAATAAAGCATCCGCTTGGAGTGTATTGATCGTCACTCATATTCAGAACATCCAGTCCTCCTCCTACATGGAAAAGTCCGTTTCCCAGTCCTGCCAGTAAAAGCGAGATCAGGCTGCTTCCCGTCCACAGATATCCTGCCAGGATCATCCCCAGTCCTGCTGCCGCTGCCAGTGGATTGCGGTTCCATTTGTCCACCAGTATCCCCACAGGAAGAGGCACTGCAAAGGCCAGCGCATTATAAAGCAGAACCCACCAGATAGCTTCCTCTCTCCCAAATACAGGTGGCAGGATCCGGGTATACATAAGATAGATCGTAGAAAAATCCACCAGGAAATGAAACAGGCTGTACAAAAACAGCAGGTTTTTCTTTTTTATCTTAACTCCCCCCTTCCTCATCTTCCTAAACCTGTTATCATTGTACTATGGTACAGACAATTTGTCAAAAGTTCCTGACTGCTGCTTAAATTTTCAGGGGGCTGCCGTTTATCCGGTTTAAAAACTTCTTTTTTATGTACCATATGGGAAATCGCTTCTTTATAATCATCAAAAACTCCCAGAGTCACAAAAGCAGGAATGGCACTTCCGATCCCGGAAACCTCATAGGTCTGTGTCCGCACTACAGGAAGCCCGAACATATCAGCCGTGATCTGGCAGATTTCACTGCTCTGCGCGCCTCCGCCGCCTACCCGGATCTCCTCAAACCGAAAATTTCCTCTTTTTTCCATATGGCGCATTCCGTCCATAAGAGCAAAATTGATTCCCTCAATGATCGCCCGATACAGGTGGATCCTTGTGTGAACATCAGAAAGTCCGATCACCGAACCTTTTGCCTCCGGCATCGTCAGATTCGGAGTAAAGTACGGTTGGAGCAGAAGCCCCTGGCATCCTGCCGGAACCTCTTTCAGTCTTTTGTTCAAAAGCTCTTCCGGCTGTACCTTTGTTTCTATTGCCTCCATGACCTCTTTCTGGGCAAATTCCTTTTTAAACCAGGAGATCAGCCAGTAGCCACGGAAAATCTCGATTTCCGGATTAAAGTGCCCCGGAAGGATCGCATCATAAGGTGGAATAAAGGTTTCCGGTTCCAGATATTCCCCGGTCGTAAAAGTAACCGTTGCTGTGGTTCAAAAGCTGAAGGCAGCTCTTTTTTTGCTGACACAGCCCAGTCCCAGAACTTCGCAGGCCTTGTCTGTTCCGGTAGAAATGAGCTTCAGTTTACCGGAAAGCCCCAGATCCTCGGCTGCCTCTTTTGTCAGAGAACCGATATACGCCCCCGGTGGTACCAGTTCACACATCATTTCATCCGGAATGTCAAACACAGGACGCACCAGATCATTTGCCTTTTTCCATCGCCTGTTTTTAAAATCATAGGGCAAATAGCCCACGATGGAGGCGGTGGAATCTGCCATTCTTCCGGTCAGTCTGTAATTCAGATAAGTACCTAAGAGTACATATTTTTTTGTTTTTGCCCAGATATCCGGTTCGTTTTCCCGGATCCAGTTACAGTGGGATTTCTGATACTGCAGATTCAGCGTTTTTGTCATTCCCACTGCCTTTATGGCTGCCGCAGCCCATGGCTTCATCCGGAGTTTCCCTGACGCTCTTCTCTGGTCAAGCCAGAGAATGGCCGGACGCAGAGGCCTGCCGTCACGTCCCACGCACACACTGGTGCAGCGGATCGTGGTCAGAGTCACTGCCTCGACCCGAGCAAAAATTTCCGGAAGGCTTTCCCTCAGCTGCCAGGAAACCCGGCAGAGATTCTGGTAGTAAAAATCCGGATCCTGCTCTGCCCAGCCGGATTTTTTGGAAATATAGGCAGGATAGACACTATTTCCATAGACACTTATGACTTTTTTTGAAGTTTCTGACAATCCATCTATATCCCTTCTTTCGCAAGTCGGTCATATGTACGACTCTTTTATCTTATAGTATCATGTTTTTATGCAAAGTCAATAAATTTATTATCATTTTCACAGTTTTTATAGGCGAAACATACAAAACACGCTATGATATTTCTGTAAACAGATTTCAGGAGGTACACCTATGGCCGCTCCCCGTAAAGAAGATGTCCGCAGCCTGATCATCGAAGCTGCGGAAGAACTTTTAGCAGAAAAACCCTTTTCAGAGATTTCTCTTTCCCAGCTGGCAGCCCAGACAGGCATTTCCAAGGGAACTCTCTATTATCATTTTAAAAATAAAAACGAAATCCTTTTTGCCATCACAGATAAATACCTGGATGAACAATGGAAGGAACTTTGTCAGTGGACCGAAAATGCAGACAAGGACACTTCTCTCCACCGTCTGGTAAAATATATTCTGGAACGTGATGTGGCCGGGGTTAAACTCCGTCTTCCGCTTTTTTATGATGCCATGATCGGCAACGAGGAAATACGGACGCATCTGATCCGGCGCTACCAGTGCTTCGCCTCCCTGATCGCAGAAAAAATTTCCAAACGTACCGACAAGGTATCCGGCGAATATTTTGCATGGCTTCTGCTGCTCCTTTCCGATGGTCTTTCCATGCACGAGACGATCCGGGACAATAATCTGGATACCGACAGTTTTATCCGTCTCACTGCTTCCTATATCGAAAAATTTTTTCCAAAAAATAAAAGCACCCGGGAATCGTTTCTGATTCCCGGGAATTCTTATTCAGTCCCCTTTATTATCAGCTGTTTTGATCCAGAGGGAAACCTCTGCTCCGCTCCCATCCTCTGAATTCTCGAATTTTAGAAATCCTCCCTGCTTTTTCATAAAAGTATCTGCAATAGACAATCCCAGTCCCTGATGAGTCCGGTCATGGCGGCTGTTATCTCCGCTGAAAAACGGCTCTGCTCCGTAGACAAGCGCCTGCCCGGAAAATCCCGGTCCATGATCCCTTACCAAAGCCACAAGATAGCTTCCGGAAAAACGACCATCCTCTGCTATCTCCTCTGTACGGATCTCTATATGGATTCCCTGAGCAGGATCTGTATGCTCCAGCGCATTTCCAAGAATGTTTTTCCATGCCCGCATCACCTCGTCTATACAGCAGAGGATTTCTCCTGTACTTTCCGAATCTGCTTTCTCATAAGCAGAGAATCTCTCCTCTTTTCCCGCATTCGGGTTTCTGCTTTCCAGGATCACCGGAATCTTCTCCGCTGCCCCAAGAGCCTCTGCTTCCTCCCGAAGTTTTCGGGTCAGCTCTTCTGCTCTCACCAGCTTCTTTATTTCTTCTTTTTCCCTGCCTCTCAGAACCTGACGCATAGAATCCAGATACTGCTCCATGTAATCCACATTTTTCAAAATCTCCCGAATACATTCCTGCTCTTCTTCTCCGGGCTCTCCCTCAGAAAGAAGCTCTGCATTTCCCCGGACTACGGTCAAAGGCGTTTTGATATCGTGTGCCAGGGCAGAAATCTGCCGGTTTTTCTGCTGCTCGGATTCCCACTGCTGCTGGAGAGAAGCTTTCAGCGCAAGCTTCATTTTTTCCAGGGACATCATGACATCTCCGATCTCCTGGATTTCCGATGGCCTGCTCTCAAATTCCAGGTCGTTGGCAGCAATTTTTTCCGTTGCCTTGCAAAGCCCCTCCAGTTGTTTTTTCATCCTTCGGGCAAAGCATCTGGACAGGATAAAACTGCTGACAACCGTCAGAATAACAAACAAACCTATGGTAAACCAGGTGGTAAGCTGTTCCGCCGGCGGAAGGATCTGATTCCATCTTTCCTTTGCATAACGGACTTCTATAAAATATTTTGTAATACATACCTCGCCGTTTTTTCTCTGAAAAAAAGAATAATAACCTTTTCCATCTGCATATTTATTATCTTTCCGGTATTTGTCCCATGCGGTTTTTTCTTCTTTTTCATCAAAATTTCCATAAAGAAGTTTTCCATCTTCCGAAAAGACTCCATAAAGAGTTCCCGCAGGTATCAGCTTCTCCGTCACCCTTTCTGCATTTCGGATCTCCTCGCCGTTTTCTGCCAGAACCTGTTCCGCATAGTTGGCCGGAAGCAAAGGACCTCCGATCATGGTGACAGTGCCCAGCATTACAAAAAAGCAGAAAAAAGCCAGCAGGATCACTATGCCGGTAAAGCTCAGGATATATTTTCCAAAGAGACCTGTCAGGGTTATTTTTTTGCCGCTTTTCACTTCCATTTATACCCGATCCCCCACACCGTTTCTACAGGCGACACTCCCGCCTTCTGAAGTTTCGCCCGGATGTTTTTCACATGCTCCGTAATGGCAGAGCTGTCACTTTCTCCATCGTATCCAAAAACATGCTCATAAATCCGCTCTTTTGAAAACACCTGCCCCCGGTTCAGGGCAAGATACTCACAGATGGCATATTCGCTTTTTGTCAGAGGAATCTGCTTTCCCTGACAATATATCTCTTTCGACTGCAGGGAAAATTCCAGATCGCCCAAAGTGACCCGATGCCTTTTTTCTCTGCTCTCCCGACGAAGATGAGCCGCCACCCTTGCCCGCAGTTCTCCCAGACCAAAGGGTTTTCTGATATAATCGTCTGCCCCCAGACCAAAACCGGTGATCAGATCACCTTCTTCTGTTTTTGCCGTTACAAAAAGTATGGGGCAGTCCACCTGTTCCCGGATCCTGCGGCAGACTGTAAATCCATCTGTTCCCGGCATCATAACATCCAGGAGGATCAGTTGATAATCACTTAATCTCTCCGGATTTATTTTTTCCGGGTCATCCAGCGTATCCACCAGATAGCCTTCCTTTTCCAGTGCTTTACGGATCACTGCCAGAATCCCCTGATCGTCATCAACAGCCAGAATCCTGCACATATGTTTTCCTCCTAATCATTTTCCTGTCTTCCTTCATAAAAATGAAACCATATAAAGATTATGACACAAAGACTCACGCCCATCAAGACGCAGGTCAGAATCTCATGCAGCTCCGTGGCAGAAGCTCCCAGCGCTGCTCTTCTGTTAAATTTTTCTGCAAGATACAGAGAGATTCCACGAGCGCTCCAGGTACAGGGAACATACTGCCACCGTCCAGTCCCCAATCCTGTGAGAAAAAGAGCCGACACAAGCGTCTGTCCTACAGAAACTGCCAGTGACACCATTTTGGAAAACCTCAGATTCAAAAACAAATGCTCCAGATAAAGAGGCAGACTTCCCATCCAGAGAAGCACCCCTGCTTTCAGAAAAACAGAAAACGGTATTTCCATATCGCCTAATATCAGGCGGTTTCCTGCTCCATAAATAATCGTGGCTCCCATTACCGCCAGAAAAGCCATACCATGCAAAGTGATCCATTTTGCCAGAAGGGCGCTTTCCTTTCTTCCGGGAACCATGAGGAGTCCCTGAAAATGCCCGGGGAGTTCCAGTTCCACACTTCCCACACAGATCAGAGCGGAAAGCGCCGGAAAAGCCACTCCCACCGCCTGTACATAAACAGAAAACTGAAGCTGGGCGCTCATCCTGGTCCACGCAAGAAAAACACCTGCTGAAATCACCGGTATCAGGATATGAATTGGAAACAAAAAAGTATGATGCATTTTATATAGTTCCGCTTTTACTCTTTTCATCAGACTTCCACCTGCCTTTTGTACCATTTCCGGGTCAGAAACCAGAATCCTCCAAACCACAGAAGGGAGGCGCCCACTCCTGTCGCTGCCGCAGAAACACTCATTAATTCCTGTGTGAAAGTAATCTGTCCCGGTTCTGCGGGTAATCCGTTTGGAAGCGTACGCAATACCGGACACATCACCCTTGCCGTAATCCCAAAAGGAACCAGGAAAAACCAGCTTTTCAGAGCAATGAGGGGCGCCAGGATCTGGCTGGATGCAAGACTTATCAATACCATAAGAAGCACTCCTGTTTTCTGTACCAGAAAGAGGCAGAACGGAAGCATCCAAAGAGAAGTAATCCAGATCAGAAAGGCTGCAAGAATCTGCCTTTCCACCGAAGAAGGATTGATAAAAGTCATATGAAGACCTTTTTCCATTACTTCAGCTCCGGTCAGAATCAGAATAAGCAGAATCAATGTAGCCATCCCACTCAATGCCACAGCCAGAAAAATCTTGGCATCCCATATCTTTCCCATATCTGCCGGAAGAGATCCTATGGTACGGTTCTGCTTTTTCAGATCCTTTCCACCGATCTGACCGCAGATAATGACCAGAAATCCCGGCAGCATCGTAATGTACCACCAGTTATAGCCATCCATGACAAAATAATTATGGGTAAGCCAGGCAGACAGGAGGGTACAGACTGCAGGCATCAGAAACAGCAGCCCCCATAAAAACGTTCTGCGATATTTTAATTTTTCCGCCTGAAAATAATTCTTCATTTATATACCCCTTTCCGCAGCCACAATGTCCACAAAAAGCTGTTCCAGATCTGTATGTGTATCCACGGGACCTTCATATCCCAGCTTTCCGTTTGCCAGTATCCCTATATGATCTGCCGTCTGTTGAATCTCGCTTAAAATATGACTGGATACGATCACAGTGATCCCCTGCCTGGGAAAATTTCGGATCATCTGCCGCAGTTCCTGTATTCCCAGTGGATCCAGACCATTAACCGGTTCGTCCAGAATCAGAAGCTTCGGGCGTCCCAGAAGGGCAATGGCAATTCCCAGTCTCTGTTTCATTCCCAGAGAAAATTTCCCCGCCGGTTTCCTGCCTGTACCGGTAAGATCCACTGTCTCCAGAACCTCCCGCATCCGCTCTTCCGTTTCCCCGAGAAGCAGAGCCCTCACCTTCAGATTTTCCCAGGCAGACAGATTTTCATAGATGGGCGGTGTTTCGATCAGGCATCCTGTTTCTTCCAGATTTTTTCTGCTCCACAGCTGTCCCCGAAACAGAATTTTCCCAGAATCCGGCCGCAGAAGACCTGCAAGCATTTTCAAAATTGTGGATTTGCCTGCGCCGTTTGGCCCCAGAAGACCGTATACACAGCCTTCCGGAATTGCCATGGATATGTTTTTAAGTACTTTGTGATGTTTGAATGATTTTTCAAGATTTCTGATTTCTATGATATTTTGACTCATCTTTTCCTCCTGTAAAATAAGCAGCCGATGTCTTTCGCAGAAGCCTGGTCATCAGCAGCCCTGTTTTTCTTTTACATCTACAGGATACGAGATGATTATAAGGATTTTATAAGGAAAAACCTGAAATATGCTTTTTTTCGTTCTATGTTTGCTCCATCATCTGTAATTATAAAGAAAAGCATGCTACAATAAAACCAATGATAAATAATTATTTAACAGTTTCTTTGAAAAACGCTCTTCGACACAAAAAGGAGTTCACAATGAAAAGAAAAAGCATAGCATCCAATTATGATCTTCAGGTAGATATTGGAAAAAAACTCTTTATGGAATATGATCAGGAAATGCTGATCCGGCGGTTTCACCTGATCTCTGATGAAACATGGATCTATCTGGATTATCTCCACACGCCATACCGGATCAGCCGGAAGACCGGGCAGATACAGGAAAAACTTACAGAAAACAGCTGGAGCGAATGTCGGTGCTACGACACGGTAATGACGATTTATGACCTTCTGTGTTATCCTGAAACAGAAACAGCTCCCGGATTATCCGGAAGCTGGTGTCCTGTAAGTAAATTTGCTGTTATGGGTGGGCCTGATGCTCTGGGCTTTTCCAAAAAATATGCAGCCTTCTTTCAGAATCATCTCCCGGAGCTGTCAAAGGCCTGCGCCGCTTTGGGAGGAATCCTCCAGAAAAAACTTGCCGGCGCTGATATTACCTTCCTGATCCCGGTCACTCCCTACTTTCCTGTACTGCTTCAGTTCTGGGAAGGGGATGAGGAATTTCCACCGAAGCTGATGCTGCTCTGGGATGAAAACTCCATGTCCTTCCTTCATTTCGAGACCACCTACTATCTTCAGGGTGATCTTCTTGAAAGGCTGATCAGACAACTCTGACACTCTTCTGCCCTTCGGCTCCGGTCTGCAAAAGAATCAGTAATACTCATGATCGATCTGGATTACCGGGAAGTATTTGCTTCCCGGAAGCTTCCGGATCTTATCCTTCAGACTGTTCATGATCTCATTGTCTGTACTTTTGCATCCGCTTGGTACTGACACGTCGAAAATCAGATTTGTGCTGGTTGGACCCTTTACCATACGGAAATCATGCATACTGAAAGTCGGATCTGTCTCCCGTACAATCTCATTGACCTTTTGGCGCATCTCCACAACTTCCTCATCATTGGTCACAATTGGATCCATATGGATAGTGGCTGAGCAGTGCAGCTTTTCCTGAAGCTCATTCTCAATATGATCTATCTGCTCATGGATAGCCTGGATATCCCCCTCGGAATCCACTTCCACATGAAGAGAGATCATCAGACGACCGGGACCATAATCATGAACGATCAGATCATGGATTCCGTAAACCAGATCATGAGAAGTTACGATCTCATGAATCTCGTCAATAAATTCCTCCTTCGGCGGCTGACCAAGAAGAAGATCCATGGTCTCTTTAATGGTGGATGCTCCGGTATAGAGAATAAAAAGACCTACCAGAATCCCAAACCAGCCGTCGAGCAGAAGTCCTGTATACTGACTGATCACGGTTGCCGCAAGTACAAGCGCTGTGGATATGGTATCGCTTAAGCTGTCCATGGCTGTTGCATGCATGGCGGTGCTTTCAATCTTTTTGCCTACTGCCCGGTTATAATAAAACATATAAATCTTTACAAGTATGGATGCAGCCAGAATTCCAATGATCACCGGACTGCTCTCGATAGGTTCCGGATGGAACAGTTTTTCCACAGAGGATTTTACCAGTTCAAATCCCATGATCAGGATGGCTACCGAAACAAGCAGACCGGAAATATACTCCATCCTTCCATGTCCGAATGGATGCTCCGGGTCCGGTCTCTGTCCTGAGATCCGAAATCCGATCAGTGTGATAATAGATGAACCTGCATCGGAAAGGTTGTTAAATGCATCTGCGGTAATGGCAATGGAGCCACTCAGAAATCCTGCAATCCACTTTCCCAGAAACAGTACGATATTCAGCCCGATACCTACTGCTCCGCAAAGTGTTCCATAGGACTGGCGGACAGCAGGTGAGGTATAATTTCGTCTGTCTCTGATAAATAAAGAAGCCAACAATTCAATCATAATAAACTTACATCTCCTGAATATCAGTCAAAAAATTCAATTCCCATTAAAGTCAGTCCGTGAGCCGGCGCAGTAGGTCCGGACACTGATCTGTCGCAGGCATTCAGGATATCGCGGACGCGCTCCGGCGGATACTGTCCATTTCCTACCTGGATCAGTGTTCCGGCAATGATACGCACCATATTATAAAGAAATCCTTCGCCGGAAACCCGGATCGTAACAATATCGCCGTCTCTCCATACATCTATCCCGGTCACAGTACGGATCGTTGATTTTACTTGGGCTCCTGTTCCGCAGAAGCTGGCAAAATCGTGGCGTCCGATCAGATAGGAGGTTGCCTCCTGCATCTTTACCACATCCAGCTTATAATGATAAAAATAAGAATAGAGGCGTTCTGTGGGAACCGGAAACTTCCGGTTCAGAATCCTGTATTCATATGTTTTTTCACTGTCACAGTATCTCGGGTGAAAATCCGGTTCTACTTCCTCCGAAAGCTGGATCCGGATATCCTCCGGGAGTCTCTGATTCAGAGCATAGGAAATTTTTTCTCCTGGTATCCTAGTATTTGTATCAAATACCGCCACATTTCCCAATGCATGAACTCCTGCATCTGTCCGGCTGGCACCGATGGTTTCTATTTTTTCTCCCAGAAGCTCTGAAAGTGCATCATTCAGCACACCCTGAATGGTAATTCCGTTTGGCTGGATCTGCCAGCCGCAGTAATTTGTGCCATCATAGGCAACGACAAGTCCTACCCGTTTCATATTCCCACCACCCGGAATGTAATCGCAACAGCCAGATAAGCTGCCAGGATCAAATAGGTCACATAATCTCTTTTTTGATAGCAGAGAGGTTTCATCTGTGTTCTGTGCTCTCCGCCATGATAACAGCGCGCTTCCATAGCCATTGCAAGATCATTGGCCCTGCGGAATGCAGAAATAAAAAGAGGCACCAGAAGAGGAACCATATTTTTTACTTTCTGGATCAGATTTCCATTTTCAAAATCCGCCCCTCTGGCGATCTGTGCTTTCATAATCTTATCCGTTTCTTCCAGAAGGATCGGGATAAAACGAAGAGCGATCGACATCATCATAGAAATCTCATGAACCGGTACATGAAGTCTGTTTAATGGACGAAGCCCCCTTTCCAACCCGTCTGTAAGCTGGTTCGGCGTAGTAGTCAATGTCATAAGAGAGGAGCCGATCACCAGATAAATCAAACGGATAGCCATCTTTACAGCCAGGGAAATTCCCTCTTTCGTCATTTTCAGGAATCCCAGTTTCCAGATCACCTCTCCGGGTGTCAGAAACACATTAAACAGCATGGTGATCAGAAGGATCATAAAAATCGCTTTCAGACCCTTGAAAATAAATTTTACAGGTACTTTGGAAATTTTGATCAAAGCACCCAAAAACAGCGTTGCTACTGCATATCCGGGTATGGTATGGAATAAGAACACCGAAATAATGAAAATCAGTGTCCCCATCAGCTTGGTTCTTGGATCCAGCTTATGAAGAGGAGAATCCGCCGGATAATACTGTCCGATGGTAATGTCTCTAATCATCTTTTTGCCCTCCCTTCAAAAGCAGGGAACCGGCTTCTTTCAGGGTTCTCAGTATATCCTTCGCCGCTTCCTCCACTGTGGTGGCATCCGGATCCACATCCAGTCCCTTTTCTTTCAGTGCATGCATGATATAGGTGATCTGAGGCGCTGCAAGTCCCATGGCCTCCAGTTCCTGATAATGTGCAAAAACTTTTCTGGGCGTATCGTCAAAGGCAATCTCTCCATGGTTGACCACGATCAGCCGCTCCACATACTTTGCCACATCCTCCATACTGTGAGATACCAGGATGATCGTAATCCCCCGTACCTTGTGAAGCTCTGCGATCTGATCCAGAATCTCGTCCCGTCCTTTCGGATCCAGCCCTGCTGTAGGCTCATCCAAAATCAGGATCTTTGGATTCATGGCAAGTACCCCGGCTATGGCTACTCGTTTTTTCTGTCCTCCGGAAAGTTCAAATGGAGATTTACTGAAATTTTTTTCTTTAAATCCAACCTGAAGAAGTGCTTTTTTTGCTTCTTTTTCTGCTTCTTCCCGGCTCATTCCCTGATTTACAGGTCCAAAACAGACATCTGAGATCACATCACTTTCAAAAAGCTGATGCTCCGGATACTGAAATACAAGTCCCACCTGACTTCTCAGACTTCGCCTGTCATACTTCTCTGCCCACACATCTTCTCCATTATAGAGAATGGTTCCCGAAGTAGGTCGGATCAGAGCGTTCAGATGCTGGATCAGCGTAGATTTCCCGCTTCCGGTATGACCAATCACTCCGATAAACTGTCCGTCAGGAATATTCAGGTTGATATCCTTTAATGCATGGATCTCATAAGCTGTTCCCGGGCTATAGGTATATGTTACATTTTTTAACTCTATTGACATAAGGCGTTCACCAGTTCCTCCGTAGTAAGGATCCCATCCGGAAGATCAACTCCGGATTTTTTCAGTTCATGTGCAAGAAGTGTAACCTGCGGCACATCCAGTCTGTATTTTTTCAGAGTCTCCACCTGAGAAAAAATTTCTCTTGGCGTTCCCTCCATCACTACATGTCCCTCGTCCATAACATAGACATGATCTGCCTGGATCACTTCTTCCATATAGTGAGTGATCAGAACCACCGTTACTTTTTCCTGTCTGTTCAGCTGATGTACTGCGTCCAGTACCTCTTTTCTGCCATTTGGATCAAGCATGGCCGTAGGCTCATCCAGGACAATGCACCGTGGTCTCATGGCCATAACACCGGCGATCGCCACTCTCTGCTTCTGTCCTCCGGAAAGCTTATTGGGAGAATGATGACGGTACGCTGTCATTCCTGTTTTATCCAGACTTTCCTCTACGCGTTTCCAGATATCTTCCGTGGGAGCTCCCATATTTTCCGGTCCAAATCCCACATCCTCTTCAACGATCGTACCGATGATCTGGTTGTCCGGGTTCTGAAATACCATTCCTGCCTTCTGTCGGATCTTCCACAGCTCCGGCTCCTTCAGGGTATCCATTTTATCGATCCAGACAGTTCCCTCCGTAGGGAGAAGAAGCGCATTGATATGCTTGGCAAATGTAGACTTACCGGAGCCGTTATGCCCCAGGATCGCCACAAATTCTCCTTCCTGGATGTCTACACTGACATCATCAACTGCCCTCTGCGTTTCCTGTATATTACCGTCATCATCATATTTAAAATAATCAAATCCAACCTTTAAAGCTTTGATGATTCCCATATTTTATCCTTTCAGACTTCTTCTGCAGGCTTTTCTTTTCCTGTCAGAGTGTCGATCAGCTCCCAGATTTCTTCTCTTCCCTGTTTAGTCTCTGCCGAATAGGCGATCACCGTAGTTCCATTTTTTACCTGAAGTCCCTCGCGAACCATTTTCAGATGCTTCTGAACCTGACTTCTTTTCAGCTTGTCCAGTTTTGTTGCTATGATAATAGGTTCATAACCATTATGCAGGATCCAGTCATACATCTGTCTGTCGTTAGCTGAAGGCTCATGACGGATATCAATAAGCAGAAAAACTGCTTTCAGATCCCTGGAGGTGTGAAGATATTTCTCGATCATCTTCCCCCACTTTTCTTTTTCCGCCTGAGAAACTTTTGCATATCCATAACCGGGAAGATCCACAAGATACATCTCTCCGTTGACTTTATAAAAATTAATCGTCTGGGTCTTCCCCGGCTGTCCACTGGTACGGGCCAGGGACTTCCGGTTCATCAGACCGTTGATCAGGGAGGATTTCCCCACATTGGATTTTCCTGCAAATGCCACCTCCGGCTTTCCCGTATTGGGAAGCTTGCTGGTAACACCACACACAATATCTAACTCTGCCTGTTTTATAACCATTGGTTTCCTCTCTGTTTTCTATGCTCTGGTCAGTGCCCGATGGAGCACTTCTTTCATATTTTCCACAAAGGAGATCTTCAATCCGTCCAGAATCTCTGCGTCCATCTCTTCAATGTCCGCCCTGTTCTCTGCCGGAACCAGCACCTCCTGTATTTTTGCATATTTGGCTGCGAGAAGCTTCTCTTTCAGACCGCCGATCGGAAGTACTCTTCCTCTGAGCGTGATCTCTCCCGTCATGGCTACATCTGCTCTTACCGGCTTTTTCACAATAGCGGACAGCATGGCTGTTGCCATTGTGATACCTGCCGATGGTCCGTCTTTGGGAACAGCTCCCTCCGGAATATGTACATGAATATCATTTTCCTGAAAAAACTCAGCCCTGATATCATATTTTTCTGCCACGGAACGGATATAGGAAATGCCGGCCTGTGCAGATTCCTTCATCACATCGCCAAGCTGACCGGTCAGCACAAGCTCACCTTTTCCCGGCATCACATTTACTTCTATCTGAAGCGTATCACCGCCTGCCTGTGTCCAGGCAAGACCTCTGGCAATGCCGATCTCATCCTTTTTATTTGCCATCATATAAGAATAACGGCTCTTACCAAGAAATTTTTCCAGATTTTTGGTTGTAACCTTTACCTTTGCCAGATCATTTTCCATGATCTCTCTGGCTGATTTCCGGCAGATCTGTCCGATTTTTCTCTCCAGATCACGCACACCGGCTTCTCTGGTATAAAGATTGATGATTTTGCGGAGCGCCGGTGTCTGGATCGCCAGACTGCCTTTTGGAATACCATTGATCTCCATCTGCTTGGGAATCAGATGCTCCTTTGCAATATGCTCTTTCTCATTTTCTGTATAGCCGGAAATCTCGATCACTTCCATACGGTCCAGCAATGGACGCGGGATCTCCTGCATGTCATTGGCTGTGGCAATAAACAATACCTCTGAAAGATCCTGCGGAACCTCCACATAATGATCATTAAACCGGCTGTTCTGCTCCGGATCCAGAACCTCCAGAAGAGCAGCGGAAGTATCTCCCTTATAATCGCTGCTTGTTTTGTCTATCTCATCCAGAAGCATCAGTGGATTGCTGACACCTGCCTGCTGAAGAGCAACCGTGATTCGTCCCGGCATGGCTCCTACATAGGTTTTTCTGTGGCCACGGATCTCTGCCTCATCCCGGACACCGCCCAGACAGATGCGGACATATTTTTTGTGAAGAGCTTCTGCCACAGATTTTGCTATGGAAGTCTTACCGGTTCCCGGAGGACCTACCAGACATAATATCGGACTTTTACCTCCTCTGGTAAGCTTACGGACGGAAAGGAACTCCATGATCCTCTCTTTTACATCCTTCAGACCATAATGACCTTCCTCAAGGATTCTCCAGGCTTCCTTCAGATCCTCAGAATCCAGGGAACGCTTATTCCACGGCAGACTGAGAAGTGTTTCGATATATGTGCTCAAAACTGCGCTTTCTGCCGCACTGCTGTTCATGGATTTAAAACGTCCGATCTCTTTGGCTATTTTATCCTTTACTTCTTTCGGTGCATCCAGTTCTTTCAATTTTGTGCGGTATTCCTCAGCTGTATCCGCAGTATTTTCCTCGCCGAGTTCCTCCCTGATCAGTTTCAGCTGCTCGCGCAGAATATAGTCTCTCTGATTTTTGTCGATCCGGGTCTTCAGCTTCTTCTGCAAATCCTGTCCCACCTTGAGGATTTCTATTTCATTCTGGAGAATTCCCCCCAGTACCTCATATCTGTTTTCCAGTGTGATTGCTTCCAGAAACTTCTGTCTGTTCTGCCATGTCAGTGGAATATTCACAGAAATCTGCGTGATCATTTCATCCAGATCTTCGATGTTCAGTATCTGTACTGTCAGCTCTTTGCTGACTTTTCTGCTTTCTGCACTGTACTGCTGGAACAGATTACTGAGACTTCTGTGCATGGCTTCTCTGATGTTTGTTCCATACTGATCTTCGTCTGTTTCAATTACTGATATCTCTGCACTGAGGAAAGGTTCCTCCTGCTTCAGTGACAGCAGAGCGGCTCTTTCCCGTCCTTCTACAAACACGCGGAGAAGATCGTGCGGAAGCTTGATCACCTGTTTGATATATGCGATCGTTCCCACCTTATGAAGCTGTGAAAGCCCCGGCTCCTGAATTTCAGGGTCTCTCTGAGTAATCAGAAAAATCTCCTGATCATGGAGCATGGCTGCCTCAACTGCTCTGACAGAGCGTTCTCTGCTCACATCAAAGTGGACGATCATATCCGGCAGGATCGTAGTTCCCCTAAGGGCGATCGCCGGCAAAATATTCATTGACTGTGTCATGTATATTCATTTCCCTCCTCAGGCAGTTTCTGGTCTGCCTTTCTTTCTGGAACGTGTGTTTCTCTTTCCGGCAGGCTGTTCCGGCTCTTCTTCACGGATAATCTCCGGCTCTCCGGTTCCCTCTACCGTCTCTTTGGTAATGATTGCCTTACGAATCGTACTGTCCGAAGGCGCCTTATACATAAGATCCATAAGGGATGTTTCCATAATAGAGCGAAGTCCTCTGGCTCCTGTTTTGCGTTCCAGAGATTTCTTTGCAACAAGCTCCAGCGCCTCATCCTGGAAGTCGATCTCCACTCCGTCCAGTTCAAACAGCTTATGATACTGTTTGGTAAGAGAGTTTTTCGGTTCTCTTAAAATACGGATCAGTGCTTTTTCGTCCAGACCATCCAGAGTAACCACTACCGGAACTCGTCCAATAAACTCCGGAATCAGGCCGAACTTTACAAAGTCCTCAGGCATTACCTGCTTCAGCACTTCTCCTACATTTCTTTCCTGTTTAGAGGAAACCTCTGCACCGAATCCAATGGATTTCGTATCCTGACGTGCTTCGATGATCTTTTCTATTCCGTCAAAAGCGCCTCCGCAGATAAACAGAATATTTGTAGTATCAATCTGGATAAACTCCTGATGGGGATGCTTTCTTCCTCCCTGTGGCGGGACACTTGCAACCGTGCCCTCCAGAATCTTCAGAAGTGCCTGCTGTACTCCTTCTCCTGATACGTCACGGGTGATCGATGCATTTTCGGATTTTCTGGTAATCTTGTCAATTTCATCAATATAGATAATTCCATACTGAGCCCGTTCGATATCATAATCCGCCGCCTGTATGATCTTCAGAAGAATGTTTTCCACATCCTCACCTACATAGCCTGCCTCTGTCAGAGTCGTAGCGTCTGCAATGGCAAAGGGGACATTCAGAAGGCGGGCAAGTGTCTGTGCAAGAAGTGTCTTTCCGGAGCCGGTCGGTCCAAGCATAAGAATATTGCTTTTCTGCAGCTCTACATCCAGGTTTTTGGCTGCAGTGATCCTTTTGTAGTGATTGTAAACTGCCACAGAAAGAGCTTTTTTTGCATCATCCTGTCCGATTACATAATCGTCCAGAATTTTATGAATCTCCTCCGGTTTCAGCAGATTGATCTCACTGTCGTAATTCTCCTGGTCATAGGGCGCCAGTTCTTCTTCCATGATTTCTGCACAGATTCCTATACATTCATCACAGATAAATACTCCTTCCGGACCTGCGATCAGTTTGCGTACCTGATCCTCCGATTTATTGCAAAAAGAGCATCTGACTTTTCCGTCTCTTATCTTATCTGCCATGGATATTTTTCGTTTCCTTTCTATTTGATATGCTGAGATAAAAGCAAGATAAGACTCCCTGTTAGAGGAGTCTTTTCTTTCGTCTTTTTATTTATGCTCGACAACACCGTCGATCAGTCCATATGCTTTTGCTTCTTCTGCAGTCATATAATTATCCCGGTCGGTATCCTTCTCAACCACTTCAAGAGGCTGCCCTGTGTTTTCTGCCAGCATCTCATTCAAAGTCCTCTTCGTCTGTGCGATATGATCTGCCACGATCTGAATTTCCGTAGCCTGACCCTGCGCACCGCCGGAAGGCTGATGGATCATAATGGTAGAATGTGGCAGGGCAAATCTTTTACCCTTGGTTCCTCCTGCCAGAAGGAAGGCGCCCATGCTGGCTGCCATTCCAAGACAGATAGTGGATACGTCACATTTGATATATTTCATGGTGTCATAGATCGCCATACCTGCGGTGACAGATCCTCCCGGACTGTTGATATAAAGCTGGATGTCCTTGTTCGGATCTTCAGCCTCCAGGAACAGAAGCTGTGCCACAATAATGCTGGCGCTCACATCATTGACTTCCTCACCCAGAAAAATAATTCTGTCCTTCAGAAGTCTGGAATAAATGTCGTAGCTTCTCTCTCCCCTGCTTGTCTGCTCAATGACATAAGGTACTAAACTCATATATATGCCTCCATTCGTCGCGTCACAGTGGATTTCAAAGATGTCCGCTTACGCTTCCTTTGCCTCGTCTGCTACAAGGGTAACTGCTTTCTGTACAGCCATGTCTTTCTTCATCTGCTCTAATTCACGGTCTCCAAGAAGCTCTTTTAATTTGTCAGCCTCCATTTTGTACATTTCAGCCATCTTGCTGATCTCTTCGTTTACTTCATCCTCTGTAGGCTGGATGTTCTCAACCTCAGCGATCTTTTCAAGAACAAGTCTTGTCTGGATTCTCTTAAGAGCCTGCGGTTTCATCTCTTCCTGCATTTTTTCTACAGTCATTCCTGTAAACTGGAAGTACTGCTCCATAGTAAGACCCTGGGACTGCATTCTGGATGCAAAATCGTTGATCATCTGACGAACCTGAGTTTCTACCATAGCGTCCGGAATTTCCATCTGTGCATTTTCGATCGCTTTATCTACTGCTGCGTTTTCTTTTGCAGCGCGTGCTTCTTTTTCTTTTTTCTCTGTAAGATTTTTCTTAACGTCTTCTTTGTACTCTGCAAGAGTATCGAACTCGGAAACGTCCTGAGCAAAATCGTCGTCAAGCTCCGGAAGTTCCTTAGCTTCTACTTTCTTCACATCACACTGGAATACAGCTGCTTTGCCGGCAAGCTCTGCTGCCTGATACTCCTCAGGGAAAGTTACGTTTACTTCTACATGATCTCCGGCTTTTGCACCAACCAGCTGATCCTCGAATCCCGGAATAAAGGAACCGGAACCAAGTGTCAGCGGATAATCTGTACCTTTGCCGCCTTCAAATGCAACACCGTCTACAAATCCTTCAAAATCAATTGTTGCGATATCGCCGTTTTCTGCACCGCGATCCTCAACAGTTACTGTTCTGGAGTTTTTCTCCTGCTCTTTTTTGATCTCAGCATCAACATCCTCGTCTGTTACTTCTACTTCAGACTTCGGAACTTCAAGACCCTTGTAATCACCAAGAGCTACTTCCGGTTTTACAGCAACTTCTGCAGTAAAGATAAATGCTTTGCCCGGCTCTGCCTGAACAACATCGATCTCCGGCTGAGAAACGATCTCAAGTTCGCACTCCTCAAGTGCTTTGCTGTAATGCTCCGGAATAAGAGCGTTTGCAGCGTCCTCAAGGAAGATTCCCTTTCCGTACATCTGCTCGATCATTTTTCTCGGTGCTTTGCCTTTACGGAAACCAGGGATAGAGATTTTTCCTCTGGCTTTCAGATATGCATTCTGCATTGCCTTGTCTAAATCCTCAGCGGAAACCTCGATAGTCAGTTTCGCCATGTTTTTTTCCATTTTTTCTACCTGTAAACTCATGTTTCCTGTTCCTCCTTAAATTGTCAGGTTCTGATTCTATTTTTTATAAATTTTCTCTATATTTGCCTGCTTTTCAGCAATTCAGGCAGGTGTATCCTCTTAAAAAAGGATACAATTACAGTCATTATCGAAGTATAGCACAACTGGCACAAAAACACCAGAGTTTTTTTCAGGTTTGTATATTTACCTTTTATATACAATGGATTCTGCGATTTCCGAAGCCTTCTCTTCTCCCATAAGCTGTTCGATCAGGCAAAGAGCAAAAGGAATGGCAGTACCCAGACCGCGGCTGGTTGTCACATTACCATCTGTCACTACTGCATCCTCGCAGGTTTCAGCTCCATCAAGCTGATCCATAAAAGACGGATAGGAAGTTGCTTTTTTCCCCTTAAGAAATCCCAGTTTTGCAAACACACTGGGAGCTGCACAGATGGCTGCGATTTTTCCATTCTTATTATAATGTTCTGTAAGAAGCTCTGTAAGCGGTGCAAAGTCTTCCAGATATCTGGTTCCCGGCATACCTCCCGGAAGTACCAGCATGTCTGCATCGGAGAAATCTGTCCCGGAAAAAATCCTGTCTGTTTTCATTTCAATTCCATGAGAAGTTATGATATCTCTTGTTTCCTTAATAGAAACGGTATCTGCAGAAATTCCGGCTCTTCTCATAAGATCCACCACCGTCAGTCCCTCGATGTCTTCAAAACCGTCTGCCAGAAAAATGTATACTTTTTTGCTCATGAACGTACCTCCCGTTTTTCGGACTTCTGTCCCTCTGTATGTCAGTAAGTATACCACTTCCAGTTACTTCCATACAAGGTTTTGGGGAATTTTACCGGGAAACAGGTCTGAAATCACACTTTTCTCTTCATGAAAAGATGACGCGGAGATCTACAGATGATATAATGGTTCTCAAATACATGCACCATAACAGAAACGGAGGGAAATAATGGAAATAGAACGTAAATTTCTGATCGAACAGAACCGGCTTCCCCGGAATCTGGAGGAATATCCTTTTCACAGGATCGAACAAGGCTATCTGTGTACAGAACCTGTCGTTCGCATCCGCAGACAGGATGACGAATATTATCTGACCTACAAGTCCAAAGGATTTATGTCCCGTGAGGAATACAACCTTCCACTTACAGAGGAAGCTTATCTTCATCTGAAACCCAAAGCAGACGGACTGGTCATTTCAAAAACAAGGTATCTGATTCCGGAAAAAGACGGACTCACCATTGAGCTTGATGTTTTCCACGAAGAATATGAAGGGCTTCTTCTTGCCGAAGTGGAATTTTCATCAGAAGAGGCTGCGGAAGGCTATATTCCGCCTTCCTGGTTTGGTAAAGACGTAACCTGGTCTTCTCAGTATCATAACAGTTCCCTGAGTCGCGGAAAGCACTCTTCAGAGGACTGACCGACTCCTGGAGTTTTTGCGGACATCTGTTTTTTTATGAACAGATGTCTTTTTTCTGTTCATGCTCTTTCGGATGCGGGCAGATTGCTTCCGCCATCGCAAACCCGGATCCCACTTTCCTTCCAGCAGCCTTTTTTGCATATGTTCTGCATAGTACAAAGGAAGCGCCCCAATCATTTTTCCCATCATACGCACAGCCCGGCTCCGACATTTTTCGAGCCTCATAGAAAATTCCAGCATTTTTCCCATAAATAAAAACATGTGCTAAACCTCCTCACAGGAATAGTTTAGCACATTCTGTTCTTTAACACAATTTAATAAAAATTATTTATTCATTTCTTATTTTACAGACGTTTCCCTTTTTCTGCCGCTCCGTTCAGCGCCTCAAACACTGCGCTCCTCATTCCGGCCTTTTCCAGGATCCTGACACCCTCAATGGTGCTTCCGGCCGGAGAGCAGACCATATCTTTCAGTTCTCCCGGATGTTTTCCTGTTTCCAGCACCATTTTAGCGCTTCCCATAACTGCCTGGGCTGCAAAGGAATATGCCTGGCTTCTCGGAAGTCCCTGCGCCACTGCTGCATCGGCCATAGCTTCAATAAACATAAACACATATGCCGGAGAGCAGCCACAGACTGCACTGAATGCATCCAGAAGCCGTTCCGGAACAAACTCAAATCTTCCGAAGCTGCCGGCAATCTCACGGATCTTCTGTGCGTCTTCCTCTGTCACGCGTTCATTGCAGCATCCTCCGGTCATGCCTTCCCCTACCTGTGCCGGTGTATTTGGCATCAGACGGATAATCTTCATCGGGCGTCCGCAGGTATCTTCCAGCCATTTCAGTGTTTTGCCCGGAGCAATACTTACCAGAAGCTGATCCTCTGTCAGAAGATCCCTGACTTCCATGATCACTTCCTCGTAAAACTGCGGCTTCACTGCCAGAAAAAGAATCTCTGCTTTTTTTGCAACCTCACGATTGTCCATGGTGGTCTCCACACCCAGTTTTTCCCGGCTGCGCTTTGATCCCGCTTCTGTCAGATTTGATACAATAATATTATTTTTTTCAACAATACCCTTTTTCAGAATTCCTCCGATCATGGCTGAAGCCATGTTTCCGCATCCAATAAATCCTATTTTCATTTACATTCATCCTCTCTGTGATTTTCTGCATGATATCCTACCACATCTATTTCCGTCATCAGATATTTGCGGATCGCAAACAAAAGGGCAATGGCGATCACACCAATCAGTGTCTGCGTCGTTCCCAGATGCTCGACAACCATCTGCCGGGCAGTGGCAAACATCAGCACCTCAACAACTGTCTGAGAAGAGTGTCTGCAAAGCATTTTTACAAATTCCACCCCAACCACCAAAGACAGTCCGTTAGCCAGAAACTCTGAAAAGAATCCCGAATCCATGTTCATAATCTCGGTTCCTACCACATCATAGATCAGCCGGATCCCGGCAAATGCGATCACAACCAATATCACAACAGACAACAGAATCTCTGTATAACGGGCAATGTTGTAGATAACATCATTAAAGCGTTTTCTTATTGCGTGATTCACTTCTTTTTTCATATAGCTCCTTATCCTTTCGTACCTCCTTTTCTCTATCATACATGGTTCTGTCCCTGTGTTCAAGAAATTCCGGAAAAGTTTCCCCTGACGGCTTAAAAGTAATAAAAAAAGCACCTCTGCCTTTTTTATAAAGCAGGATGCCTTTTCAAGCAGATAACGGGAATCGAACCCGCCTCCCCAGCTTGGGAAGCTGGTGTTCTACCGATGAACTATATCTGCATGAGCCTATTATAGCACTGTAAAAATTCCTGTGCAAGGCTCATCTCACAAAAAACACAAACTTATTTTTTAACGGCCGTACCGTTTTGCAAGTGCTTTCATTTCTTTTTGAAGTGCTTCTGTAAACTGTCCGGGTACAAGTCTCCACTTCCAGTTTTTGCCTAAAGTGGATGGCTGATTCATACGGGCAGAGTTATCCAGGTAAAGATAATCCTGCATAGGGATCACGCAAAGCTTTGCCACACTTCTCATGACCAGACAGATCAGGTTCTGGCAGATTTCCTGCTCGGAGCTATGGAAGTCATTCAGATACTCTCTTACCTGTCTCCGCTCCAGAGGACTGATATCCCGGAACCAGGAAAGCAATGTTTCATTATCATGGGTTCCCGTATAAACCACACAGTTTTCCGGATAATTATGCGGAAGATAATCGCTTGCATTTCCGGTATCTCTTTCATCAAAGGCAAACTCAATGACCTTCATATTCGGATAACCGCTTTCTTCCACAAGGGTCTTCACAGAATCTGTCATGTAGCCCAGATCCTCTGCAATGATATCACGCTGTCCCAGTCTGGCAGAAATTGCCCGGAAAAGATCGATCCCCGGTCCTTTTTCCCACCATCCGTTTTCTGCGGTCTTATCTCCGTATGGAATGGCATAATACTCATCAAAGCCGCGGAAATGGTCAATACGCACCACATCATAAAGACGGAAGCAATGCTCAATACGATGGATCCACCAGTCAAAGCCTGTATTTCTGTGAACCTCCCAGTTATAAAGAGGATTTCCCCAAAGCTGCCCTGTGGCAGAAAAGCCATCCGGCGGACATCCGGCAACCTGAGTCGGACAGTTTTTTTCATCCAGCTTAAACAGCCAGGGACTCGCCCAGGTATCGGCACTGTCCATGGCAACATAAATAGGAATGTCTCCGATGATCCGGATTCCCTGTTCATTGGCATAATTCTTCAGTTTCATCCACTGCTGGCGGAACTTAAACTGCATATATTCCTGAAATTCAATTTCAAAATACAGTTCTTCCCGGTAATAATCCAGTGCATTCTGCCATCTGAGACGGATGTCCTCCGCCCACTCACTCCATGGCTTTCCGTCGAAACGCTGTTTCACAGCCATAAAAAGAGCATAATCCTTCAGCCACCAGGCCTCTTCCTGCTGAAAACGCAGAAATTCTTCATTTTCTGCTATATTGCTGCGTTCATATGCTTTTCTTAAAAGTGTCGTACGGCTTTTGTATATCTTTGCATAATCCACACTGGAAGGATCCGTCCCAAAATCTGCAGCGTCACATTCCTTTTCCGAAAGCACGCCCTCTTCAATGAGATCCTCCAGGCTGATAAAATACGGATTTCCTGCAAAAGTCGAAAAACTCTGGTAGGGAGAATCCCCATAACTGGTAGGTCCCAGCGGCAGAATCTGCCAGCAGTCCTGTCCGGCTGCTTTCAGACCGTCTACAAACTCATAAGCGCTTTTGGAAAAACATCCGATTCCATATTTTGACGGCAGGCTGCTGATGGGAAGCAGCACGCCGCATTCTCTTCTATCTGACATAATCTTTCTCCTTCCTTGTACTTCTTTTATAGTGTCACAGGAGAAAAAAAGTGTCAATGTTCATTTTTTTATATTTTTATCAAAATTTTGGTCACTTTGCTGCTTTTTCTGCAAACTCCGTTGTTACAAGCTCCTCGTAAGCAGCTCTTTCACTGAGTTCTCCGGCGCCCTCCAGAATATCCTGCAAAAGTTCAAAGCTCTCCTCTTCAAATATCAGGTTTTCCTTCCAGGTATCCTGATCGTAATAACGTTTTACAATCGTCGTAAGGGTATCCAGATCTGTTTCAGGGAACTGTGGAGCGATCACCGCCGCGATCTCCTCCGGTGTATGCTGCTGAACAAACTCCATTCCTTTCTGAAGTCCGTTGGTAAAGCTCTGGATGATCTCCGGATTTTTCTCTATATAGCTTGTTTTGGCGCTGTAGGAGGTGTAAGGAACATAGCCGGAATCCACACCCAGAGAAGCAACCACATGCCCTGTTCCTTCTTTTTCAAGCGCCGTGGCAGAAGGTTCAAACTCCACCGTAAAATCAGAAGAAAGATCCCCTGCAAAAGCAGCTGCCGTAGAACCAAAGTCAATACTCTGGTCAATAGAAAGATCCTTCTTAGGATCCAGCCCGTTCTGCTTTAAGATATACTCAAAAACCATTTCCGGCATGCCACCTTTTCTTCCGCCAAGCACTTTCTTTCCCTTCAGATCAGACCACTGAAAATCCGGCATTTCTTCCCGCGCCACCAGGAAATTTCCCGCCCGCTGGGTAAGCTGGGCAAAGTTTACCGCCGGGTCGGTGGCTCCTTCCTGAAAAGCATAAACAGAAGCCTCTGCCCCCATAAATCCAATATCTGCCTCTCCCGAGATCAGAGCAGTCAGTACCTTATCCGCACCAAATCCGGTCACCAGCTCCACATCCAGCCCCTCTTCCCGGAAATATCCTTTTTCCAGAGCAACATACTGAGGGGCATAAAAAATAGAATGTGCAACCTCATTCAGGGTAACCTTTGTCAGCTTCTCTTCTTTTTTCTCTGCCATAACAGCACATGGAACGGCTGCCACTGCCAGAAGAACTGCAAGCGCTGCTGCAGTCAGCCTTTTTCTTATCCTCATATAAAATTTACTCCTTTTGCCTTCTTTCCTAGCATATGAAAGAAAATCCCCAAAGGTGAATGGCCTTTTCAGTAACGACAATTCTCTTTACAATTATCTATGAAGAGTAATTTTTCCTTTATATATTTCCTTAAATATGATATTCTGACCTTATCATCTTACAAAGGAGATACTATTCATGGAAAACCACATTCACTTATCCGCCTATCACAACGAAAAGGAAGTGCTTCTGGATCTGATCCAACGATTCTGGATCGTTCACAATGACGAGACTCCGTCTCCGGAAGAAGTTCTGGAAGATTTCCACACCTGTACAGGTGCCGGGCATCAACTCTTTTTTATAAAAAAGGACAGCTCATACATCGGTTTGCTTCACCTTGGAAGCCGTGGCGCGGAAATCAATTGGGTAGAAGAATTATTTATTTTGCCCGAATATCAGGGACATGGTTATGGTTCCATGGCCTTGAAGCTGGCAGAAGATCTTGTCAGAGAATACTCGGATTCCATCTATCTGGAGGTTGCCGCCTTTAATTTCAGGGCTGCTAAATTATACCGTCGAAATGGCTATGACTGCTTAAACACCGTTACTCTTCGCAAGGATTTTCAGCCTCAGGAATACAAAACTTTAAGGACAGAAACTCTTTTCGATCATTCTTTTGAAATAAAGCAGAGAAATAAAAAGAACAGACCCTCATAAATGCCCTGTTTTCCCATTTTCAAAAAGATCTGCCCCGAACACTACTTCCCAAATGCATGTCTCGTTTTCCTTTTTCTCAAAATCCAGACACATATTCCATATCCGGTCTCTTCTCCCGAAAATACTCTTTTCCGCAGTAACATACTATGGGACATAAAAACAGAGTGTGCCGAACTTCTTTAGCTGCTCTCTCTTTCAATCAGCACAGGATCAAAAACCAGATGGCTTATATCCTGTGGTCTGCCTTTTGTCTCAACTGCCTCTACAACCATACCCGCAGCTTTCCTTCCCATTTCATGAGCAGGAATTTCCATAGATGTCATAGTTGTTTCCAGCATCCCTCCAATAGAATGTCCGGTAAGACTCACCAGTTTCATATCATCAGGTATGAGCAGTCCTCTTTCTTTCAAAGCCCGTATTGCTCCGATCCCCTGAATGTCTACCGCTACGATCATGGCATCCAGAGCAAAATTACTGTCAAGAAGCTCCTCCGCACACTGGAATCCATATTCAAATGCATTTGTAGGAATCATGGACTCTGAACAGATTTCTTTTAACCCTTTTTCATGAATTGCCTTTCTGTATCCCTGATAACGGTCATGATAGGTGGCAAGGCTCATTGGACCGTTAATAAAACCAATCTCCCTGCAGCCTTTATCTGCCAGATACTGAACTGCCTCATAAGCTCCTGCCTCATAATCGGCTACCACACTGCTGATATTTTTCTCCTGTTTTCGTATAATCTGTATTACCGCAATACCACTTACCTGTATATCCCGAAGCAGTCTTCCGCACTTGCCTGTACCGGCGATAATTATTCCATCTACAAATCCGTTTCTCAGTCTGTTCAGACATTCTCTTTCTGTTTCCGGGTCATCCTCCGTATTACATATGAGAATGGAGTACCCCAGATACCGTGCCTGTTCCTCAATCCCCTGCAAAATCTCTGCAAAAATTGTCATGGAAAGACGGGGTACTACTACTCCAATAAACGATGATTATTCTATTAATGAAGAAGAATTCCGCGCTTATCTTCGCTGGATCAAATCTTTCTACGGAAAGGGAATGGACGGACTGGTATGCAACGGACATACAGGAGAAATCACAGGACTGACCAGAGCAGAACGTAAACGTGTCGTAGAAATCTGCGCTGAAGAATGTGGTGATGTAATGACCATCATCTCCGGTGTAAACTGTGAAAACACTCAGGAAAGCATTGAAATGGCCGCAGAAGCAAAAGCAGCCGGCGCTGACGGTATTTTATTAATGCCTCCTCATATGTGGCTTCGTTTTGGTATGAATCCGGACGCACCGTTCCAGTATGTAAAGGATGTGGCAGAGGGAGCCGATATCGATATCATCATCCACTTATATCCGGCTACAAGCAAAGCTTTTTATCCTGTTGAAACTCTTATTAAAATGTGTAAAGAAATCGACCATGTTAAATGTATCAAAATGGGCACGCGTGTTACTTCTATCTACGAGCATGATGTTCGGCTTCTCCGTCAGGAATGCCCGGACATCTCCCTTATCACCTGCCATGATGAAACACTGTGCGTAAGCTGGTTCCCGGGTATGGACGGCGCGCTTATCGGTTTTGCAGGCTGCGTACCGGAAATTATCTGTCCGGCGCGTGAAGTCTTTGCAAATCCAGACAAACATACACTGAAAGAGGCTCAGGACTGGTCTGATCGTATCTATCATATTTCTCAGGCAATTTACGGCGGCGGTCAGCCTTCCGGTGAAGCACATGCCAGACTGAAAGAAGCATTATATCAGAGAGGAATCTTTTCTAATGCATTAATGAGAAAACCGGTTCTTCCTCTGAATCAGGAAGAAAAAGACTGGGTTGCTCTCGGGCTTGAAAGAAGTCAGCTTCCGAAAGTAGATATGGAGCAGTTCAAATAAACCTTGCTTTTGCTGCCTGCGGAGGAATGCTGTCTACAGCATTTCTCCGCATTTTATAGTTCATAAACTGGGGAGGTTTTTATGAATTCAGAACAAACAAAAACAGACGAGCTTTTCGGTGCGGAAATTAAGCATCTTCCTTTTAAAGAACTTGTAAAAAGAATCGGTCCCGGACTTATTGCAACCGGAATTGTTATCGGTCCCGGCGCCATCACAACCTCTGCAATGCTCGGAGGAAATTACGGATATTCTCTGATCTGGCTGCTGATCCCGATTATCTTTATGGGTATCACATTTATGATGGTAACAAACCGTCTTGCCATTATAACCGGAATGCCAACTCTTCATGCCATTCGCAAATATTACGGATCTGCCGCATCAGGCTTTGTGGGGATTTCTCTGTTTCTGGCATGTCTGTTTTTTACAATGGGCAATATTTCCGGAACCGGCGCCGGCGTCAGTCTGATCACAGGGCTTAACTGGAAGATCGGCTCTGCATTTATGATTGCAGTCGTTATTTACTGTTATTTTACCAAAAATGTTTACTCTAAAGTCGAAAAAGTCATCACTGCCTGTATTTTAGGCATGATTCTCGCTTTCTATACAACTCTGATCGGAGTTGGCGGTCCGAACTGGAGCGAACTTGGATCCGGACTCACCGGATTTGAGATTCCGGAAGGCGGGCTTACAACAGCCCTTGCTTTTATTTCAACAAACGCTGCTGTTACAACCGGAATCTACAGCACCTACCTTGGAAAAGAAAAGAAATGGAAAAAAGAAGACCTTTTTAACGGCGTTATGCTTACAGACGCCATTGTACATATTACCAGTGTAATACTCATCTCCGGCGCCATTATACTGGTAGGAGCCATTGTACTGTTCCCAACCGGCGAAAAAATCGATGCGCCGGCGCAGCTTGCAGCGCTTCTGGTTCCCATCATGGGAAATGCCGCCAAATATATTATGGGTATTGCCCTTTTGGGAGCAGGTTTCTCCTCTCTTCTGGGAAATACTCAGCGAGGTATGGTTTTATTAAATGCAGGCTTTGACAAAGAGGTGGGACTTGAATCCAGAATCATCCGTATCGGCTGTCTTATTTGCCTGGTATTTGCCATGATCGTATGCTACAGCTACGGCGGATCACCCACCGAGCTTATCCTGATAGCAAACGTTGCCACATCTGTTGCAACCCCTGTAGCAGGATTCTTTATCCTCCTTCTTCTTTGGCGAAATGACGTAAATAAAGGCTATAAAAAGCCTACTGTCCTGAGAATCTGTATGACTGTCAGCTATATTTTTGTACTGCTCATGACATTTTCTGCACTGAAAATACAAATTCCAAAACTGATCAACGCAGTTCTTTCTCTTTTTTAAAAACAGATAAAGCTCCTGACTGATACGAAATTTTCCGTTTCTTTCACAAAACACAGAGGATTTCCCGCAAACCCCGGCTCTTTGGCTCTGTTATGCGGGAGATCCTCTGTCTCATATTCAGCGATACAATCGTTTACTTAATTAACAGCGAATCTTAAATACGATCTTTTTCACCGGTATACTTTCTTTCACTGCAATTCCGGGCATATGTCCGTCTGTCGGAAAATAAAATCCGAACATTCCTGCCTTTAAAAGCGTTCTGCCTGTTACCTCCCTGCCATCATAAAAAACAATGTCTGCCCCGGGTCTCCGGTCTTCAACTAACGGCAGTTCTTCTAACGGGCTCCAGTAAATATATTCTTCCCCTCTTACAATATACTGCAGGTCACAATAAATATCATGGGCTTCAATCATGCCTTCTGACCGTTCCTTTGTCTCATAGCATTGCACAGAGGCAAAAAGACGGTCTCCGTCCAATTCATAGCGCCCGTCCTCCAGGTTCTCCTGTCTGTCTTTTTCGATAAAAGCGCAAATCCGCTCTGCATCCTCCCGGAAAATCGGATACGCCTTAATATTAGTAATTTTGTCAGCAATCATCTTTCTTCCTCCCATTATTGTCCATATTTTTCTGATATACAGGCTTTTCTTTTGTAAATGTTTCCCTGAATTTTTCTTATAATGTAATTTTATCAGAAGCTCATAAAAAATGATACAGAATTCAATGTCTTTTTCTCTGTTCCAGATATTCTTCCAGGCAAAGATCCTGTTCATACATTTCCACAGCCGCCTCTGTCCCCACATAACGATAGTGCCACACTTCCTCCGACACACCGGTAATATCTGTTTTTGACCCTGGATATCGAAAAATAAACCCATATTTATGGCTGTTTTCCTGAAGCCATAGATATACATCGTATGATGCCCCATTAATGTCTACTGCCACTCCAAGCTGATGCTCGCTTGTGCCAGGTATAGCAACCCACTTTTCAGCATATGAAACAGCGTCCGTCTCTGAAAATCCCTCCATACGGTATTCCCTGATTTTTTCTTCATATATCTTTTTCTGTTTCTTCTCTGTACGATACCCGGATGTTATTTGAGGCATCTGGTCAAAATTTGCCGTTTTCGCATCTGTCAGCATTTTCATAAGGGGTTCATAAATACGTTTATCCACATACTCTCCGCCCTCTGTTTTTATAAGCTCGGGCTTCCAGTTTTCCGGAATTCTATTCCATTTATTAACCAGAACCAAATTCCATTCTTCATCCTCTGCCGAATTAAAAGTCTCTTCTATCTGAGACTTTTTTTCCATACTCTCACGTCTCCCAAGGCCACAACAAAGGATTATCAGACTGAATATCATGGATATCAAAAGTATCTTTCTTATTTTCATTTTCGCAAAAGCTCCTTTCTGAATAAAAAATATCCCTGTTTGCACATTTATTGTAACAAACAGGGATAAACTATTTTTTAATATGAGCTTGTTTCTTTCCTAATAAAATATTAATGTAAAATTTCTGAACTTATGAAAGCACCTTCGGAATACGCACAGAAAAAGTGATCATATAATCTTCACTGAAAGCGGTAATATCCCCCTCGTGCAAAAGCATAATATCTTTTGCGATAGCCAGCCCCAGTCCTGTACCTCCCGTGTCAGAACTTCGGGCTTTGTCCATCCGGTAAAACTTATCAAACACAGCAGACAGTTCCTGTTCCGGAATCGTATCTCCTTCATTGCAAAAGAGAATTGTCTGCCAGGCATCTGTTTCAAAAGCAGACACCCTGATCGGGGTATCCGGATAGCTGTAAACAGCCGCATTTTTGAGAATATTGCTGAATACCCTCGCCAGCTTATCAGGATCGGCAAACACCATCATTTCTTCATCCACATCCAAAATCACAGAATTCCCTCTTTTTTTCAATACCGGCACCATTTCATCTGACAGCTGTACAAGCATATAGTACAAATCTATCTTTTCTTTTATAAGTCTGATCTGATGGGAATGATAACGAGTAATTTCAAATAGTTCCTGAACCATTTCTTCCAGACGGTATGCTTTTTCCAATGTAATATGCACATTTTTCATGCGTTCCTCTGTGGGCATTTCTGGATTTTCTTCCAGCAGATTCAAATAACCGATCACCGACGTAAGAGGAGTTCGGATGTCATGTGCCAGATATACAACAAGTTCATCCTTATGCTGTTCCGCAAGTGCCGTTTCCTGCTTTTGTTTTTCCAGTGTCTGTTTAACCGCATTCAGTTTACGTTCAAAAGGAAGCATTTCCGGTGAGAGAATAATCTGTTCTGTTTCCTGACAAAGCAAGGAATCAATTCCTTCTTTGATTTCATTAAAATATCTGGTCATCCAGCGAAAGGAACGCCACAGAAGGAGGAGAAATACAGCAATGATTGCTATGGTAAACAGTATTTCCTTATTTCCTCTGAAAAAACTGTGATAAATCATAAAAGCATCTTCATGCGGCATGTTTCCAACATTCTCTAAAATATCTACAATCCAGTCTCCCGCTCTTTTTCTCCATAGAAAAACATACATTCCCATTACTGCCAGTACGGAAACAAAAGCACTGAAACAAAATTTTCCGGTAATTTTCCTTTGGAATTCTGAATATTCCCCTTTTTTATCTTTCTTCAATTTTATATCCTACTCCCCATATGGTTTTGATATATTTCGGTTTATTCAGCGAATCCTTCAGTTTTTCCCGCAGGTGGCGGATATGTACCGTAATCGTATTATTTGATTTGCTATAATATTCATCTTTCCATAATTTATGAAACAGTTCTTCCCCGCTGATGACCTTTCCCTTATTTTCTAAAAGAATCTGTAAGATGGAAAATTCTGTCGGTGTAAGGGCAACCGGAATATCCCCCTGAAAACATTCATGCGTTTTTGTATTCATCACAAGATCAGAATACATGTAAATGTGAGAATGATCTTCGTTTATATAAGTAAGATTATATTTTTTGTACCGACGCAGCTGGGATTTTACTCTTGCCATCAGTTCCAACGGACGAAACGGCTTGGTGATATAGTCATCTGCCCCAAGAGTCAAACCAGTAATCTTATCTGTCTCTTCATCCTTTGCCGTAAGCATAATAATTGGATAAGTATGCCCCTCTCTTATTTTTTTGCAAAGTGTAAAGCCATCCATATCCGGAAGCATAACATCTAAAATCGCCAGATCCAGTTCTGCATTTTCAATACATTCGAGGGCCTCCTGCGCTGTATAAAATTTGTATACCAGATAATTTTCATTTTTCAGGTAAACCTCGATCAGGTCTGCAATCTCCACCTCGTCATCAATAAGCAATATTTTATCTGCCATCATTTTCAGCCCTTTCCAGATGATATTCTGTTTATTATATCAAATTTTCCGTGACTGTTTCTTATTTTTTTCCTAAGAAATTTTTAACACCATTTGTCTGTTTCACAACAGACCGTGTAAATTTCGCGAATCGCTTCCTGCTTGCCCATCTCCCCTCCATGGCTTATAATAGATTTATCAACAATTCCGGCAGAGCCGGTCAGGAAAGGAAATTCAAATGAAATTAAACCCATTCTGTATGTGCTGCGCACTGAATAAACAGGAACAAAAAATCCGTCATTATCCCGACATGGAGAAAAAAACAGAATACATGAAAAAAGTAATGGCTCTGATCGCCAATACAGAAGAAAAAGACTGCGCTCCCAGTCTTTCTGTCGATATCCAGAAACTTTACAGCAGCTTCTGGGATTGTCCTATGGAAGATTTTACAGAGATTAAAAGAGAATATAATCAGCTTATGTTGAATATGGAAGATTCCCTGGAAAATAAGATCCGGAAATCAGAAGATCCACTGGAAAAATCACTTCTTTATGCCCGTATTGGAAACTATATTGATTTTGCCGCACTTTCCAATGTGGATCAGGCTACCGTTCTTACCCTTCTGGAAGAAAAAAGTACAGAATCTCTGGACGAAGAAGAATACAGGAATTTTCTCCGGGATCTTTCCTCTGCTAAAAAGCTTGTCTATCTTACTGACAACTGCGGAGAAGTCGTTCTCGACAAACTGGCCGTAAAGATTTTGAAAGAAAAATATCCGGATCTGGACATCACAGTAATTGTCCGCGGATATCCGGTAGTAAACGATGCTACCATGGAGGATGCAGAAGAAATCGGCCTTACCGATTTAGTAAGGGTAATCGGAAACGGCAGCAATGTCGGCGGTACATGGATCCCCGGAATCACTTCGGAGGCTCGTGATCTTCTTTATGATGCAGATCTGATCATTGCCAAAGGACAGGGGAATTTTGAAACCCTGAACGACTGCGGCCTGAATATTTATTATCTTTTTCTTTGCAAATGTGATCTGTTCCAGAGACGTTTCCATGCAGAAAACCTTCAGGGCATGTTCCTGAACGAGCGTCGTCTCATCATGGAACCGGTATAAAAACGTCGTCAGTCAGAAACCGGCAGCCTGCACAAGAAACTTCGTCTTTTCGTCAATCTGTCAACAAACCTGCGAAATCTTTGTACGATTCTTCTCTGGAAGATACCCCTGCTTTTGGTTATACTGAGTACAGTTCAAAACAAGAGCAAAAACTATTTCATACAAATATTACCTGGAGGGAAATTTCAATGGCAAGTTTATCATTATCTCACATTAACAAAACTTATCCAAATGGTTTCGAGGCTGTTAAGGATTTCAACCTTGAGATCGAAGACAAAGAATTCATCATTTTCGTAGGACCATCCGGATGTGGTAAATCTACTACACTTCGTATGATCGCCGGACTGGAAGAAATTTCCAGCGGTACTCTTAAAATTGGCGATAAAGTTATGAACGATGTAGAGCCGAAGGATCGTGATATCGCAATGGTATTCCAGAACTACGCTCTGTATCCTCATATGACTGTTTATGATAACATGGCATTTGGTCTGAAGCTTCGTAAAGTTCCGAAGGATCAGATTGACCAGCAGGTTCGTGAAGCAGCAAGAATCCTCGACCTTGAAAAACTTCTTGATCGTAAACCGAAAGCTCTTTCCGGTGGTCAGAGACAGCGTGTTGCCATGGGTCGTGCTATCGTTCGTAATCCTAAGGTATTCCTTATGGACGAGCCTCTTTCCAACCACCAGGCAACCTGTTCGTAGCAGGATTCATGGGATCCCCGCAGATGAACTTCCTGGATGCTGAAATTAAAGAAAACGGTGCAGACCTTGTTGCTAAGATCGGTTCTGATGAGGTTGTGATTCCGGCAGCTAAAGCTAAAGTTCTGAAAGACAATGGTTATGTAGGCAAAACAGTTGTTATGGGTATCCGTCCTGAGGATGTTACTGATTCCGCTAACGGCGCTATGTCTTCCGTAGTTAAAGTTTACGAGCTTCTTGGTGCTGAAGTATTCCTGTATTTCGATGTAAACGGAACTCAGATTACAGCCCGCGTTGATCCTCGTACAACCGCAAAAACCGGTGATCCGATCAGCTTTGATTTCGATATGGAAAAAGCTCACTTCTTCGACAAAGAAACTGAACTGGTTATCACAAACTAATACTCAAATGATTTCACCCCTGAGTTTTCTCAGGGGTGTTTTTATATGCTGTTTTACATAAAAAAATCCGGAACAGAATCTCTCCGCAAGATTCTTATTCCAGATTTTTCTTTTAGCGGTAAATCCCCTGCTGCAGTTCCTCTGCCCAGGACTGCAGATTGTAGGTGCTTCCTCCAAACAGCTTCAGGATCACACCACTGGGATCCTTTTCGTTTGCAAAAGCATTGGCCTCGTCTGTATCCACATGCATAGCCAGACGAAACGACGGACTCACCCGAACCACCACATCCGAAAAGATCAGCGAACGCTCATAGCTGCTGGTAATCACAAATACATTTTCGTTATCAGATACATGGCAGCGGATCGCATCACTGGGTGTCATGTGGATATGCCTTTTTGCCACGATCACACCCTCTTTCAATTCCACCTGCCCGCAGGGACCGGTAAGTATACATCCCGGAGTCCCTGCAATATCGCCGGACTGACGGATCACACCGGGAATTCCCAGCTTTCTGGCATCTGTTACAGAAATTTCCACCTGCGTAGCAGACCGATACGGTCCCAAAACGATCACATGCTCGAAACTTCCCTTCGGTCCGGTTACAGTCAGCCTCTCCTGACAGGCATATTGTCCGGGCTGACTCAGTTCTTTCGTATAATGCATCTGGGTCTCTGCCCCAAATAATATTTGAAAATCCTCCTGAGACAGATGAATATGTCTGGCAGAAGTCTCAATAGGGATTTTTTGACTCACAGGCTTGCACCTTCCTTTGTTTAATATGGTAAAATTTTACCAAAAAAAAGTGTTTGTTTCAAGCAAAATAAACAACTCTTTGAAATCAAAAAATTTCTGTTTGTGGAGATAAGGCAGAATATGATTTTGTGTCTGTAAAGGATATGCAGGAGTCAGAGAAATCTGCCACAGAAGCCTTTGATCCTGCATTACCTTTTCCAGACAGCAAATTTTAATATCCGAAATGATTTTTTGACTGATGACCTACAATCAGATGCAAAGAGAAAAATCTTTCCCCCACCCTCACAACCATTAATTTAAAGTAATTTTATGAAGGCTTCATACGGCCGCAGTTTTCTTCCTGAAGTTTCTTCTTTATAATTATGGATCAGTGTCTTTGCTTCTTTCCACTGTTCTGAAATCTCAAAGGAAACCTCCTGATCTGTAAAGTTTGCCGCAACCAGGAGCTTCTGTCCCTGATATTCCCTTACATAGGCAAAAATACTTTCATCCTCTGGAAGAAGCAGAGTAAAATCTCCTTTTACAAATATCTCCTGCTCTTTGCGGAGACGGATCAGCTTCTGGTAATAACGGAATACGGAGTCTTTATCCTGAAGCTGCTGTTCTGCATTGATCTCCGTATAGTTGGAATTTACACCGATCCATGGTGTACCTTCCGTAAATCCGGCATTCCGGCTTCCGTCCCACTGCATGGGTGTTCTTGCATTATCCCGGCCTTTGGCATATATGGATTCCATGATATCCTGTCTGTCATAGCCTTTTTCCATTCTTTCCTGATACATATTCAGAGTTTCTATGTCCTGATACTCTTCAATGCTGTCAAAACGGACATTGGTCATACCCAGCTCTTCTCCCTGATAAATATAAGGAGTGCCTTCCATTCCATGGAGGATCGTTGCCAGCATTTTTGCAGATTCTACACGATATTCCCTGTCATTTCCCCAGCGGGATACGATTCTCGGAAGATCATGGTTATCCCAGAAAAGGCTGTTCCATCCACATTCATGAAGCTCCTGCTGCCATTTCGCAAGGCATTTTTTCAGTTTCACAAACGGCAGGGGACTGAGATCCCATTTTTCTTTTCCCGGCTCCTGATCCAGCATCATATGCTCAAACTGGAACACCATGGAAAACTCACTTCCATCAGGGTTGCTGTAAAGCTTCGCTCTTTCAATATCAGCGCCCCAGGCCTCTCCTACTGTGATCAAGTCTCCCTTCTGAAAAGTTTCCCGGCTTAATTCCCGAATAAATTCATGCAGTCTTGGTCCGTTGTTCGTAATTTTACGCTCGGGATCCTTGGCGATCTGATCGATGACATCCAGACGGAAACCGCCCACTCCTTTATCCATCCACCACAGGATCATATCATAAATTTCTCTGCGGACAGCCGGATTTTCCCAGTTCAGATCTGGCTGTTTCACAGAAAACTGGTGAAAATAATACTGTTTTAATTCCGGAACCCACTCCCATGCCGGACCGCCAAATAACGATTTCATATCATTGGGATATACGCCCTCTTCCCCGTCGCGCCATACATAATAGTCATGGAAGGGATTATTTTTGTCTTTCCTGGCTTCCCGGAACCAGCGGTGTTCATCAGAAGAATGATTCAATACAAGATCCATAATGATTCTGATATTTCTTTTTTTCGCTTCTGCGATCAGCTCTTCCATATCCTCCAGGCTTCCAAACATAGGATCGATATCCTGATAATCGGAAATATCATACCCGTTATCATCCTGAGGGGACCGGCACACCGGAGACAGCCACACGGCATCTATGCCCAGTTCCTCCAAATAATCCAGTCTTTTGATGATTCCCCGGATATCTCCGATTCCGTCCCCGTTGCTGTCCTGAAAACTTCTGGGATAAATCTGATATACAACAGAATCCTGCCACCATTTTTTCTGATTCATCAACATGTCCTCCTGTTAAATTCTTCGTATCAAAGTACCGTTTTTGTACAATGTACTGTTTTTATAGCCTCTGGAAAAAAGGATTTCCCCTTCCTCCGGAATATCGACCATATTTTCCGTACAGTTCAGGATCACCTGGATCCTGTTTCCCTGATCATCCAGCTTCACATATTCCACACACCGGGTTTCTGCATGCTTTCCCGGAAAATGGAAATACAGACTTCTGCATGCCGGATCCGATCTTCGGAGAGCGATCAGTTTTTTTATTTCGCGAATCCTGCCCTGATTCTCCTCCTTATCCAGTTCTTCCCAGGGCATGCACCTTCTGCAGTCCGGATCAAAACCGCCTTCCATAGCAATCTCCGTCCCATAATAAATGCAGGGACTTCCCGGCATGGTAAAAAGCAGGGCAAGCTGCTGATAAAAAATATCCAGATCATGAAAACGGTTCATAAGCCGCTCTGTATCATGGGAATCCAGAAGATTAAAAAGTACATTGTTGCACTGCTGCATATACATAGTATAACAGCGGTTGATCATATATTCAAAGTCTTTACCGGTTCTTTTTTTATCAATAAAAAAGTCATGGATACCGCTCATAAGAGGATAGTTCATCACAGAATCATACTCGTCCCCTGCCAGCCACTGACTGGCATCGTGCCAGATTTCTCCCAGAAGGTAGATCTCCGGCTTCAGAGCCCTTACCCGCTTCCTCATTTTCTTTAAAAAGCTGTGGGAAATCTCGTTCCCCACATCAAATCGGATTCCGTCAATATCGTAATCCCGGATCCAGCTTTCGCATAAAGCACAGAAGTATTCCTGTACCTTTTCGTTGTTGGTATTCAGCTTGGGCATTCCGTCTGCAAAAGCAAAAGAATAAAACCTTCCGTCTCTGGTATCGGCCTTTCGGCGAAGCTCTGTCCAGTCATTGATCATAAACCAGTCAGCATACGGAGAATCTTTTCCCTTTTCCAGCACGTCCACCCATGGAGCAAATTTTCTTCCGCAGTGATTGAACACTGCGTCCACCATAACATGTATTCCATGTTCATGAGCTTCTTTTACCAGAAGAGCAAATTCCTTCTCATCTCCGAAAGCCGGATCGATCTTTTCATAATCTGTGGTATCGTATTTATGGTTGGATTCGGCTTTCAGGATCGGATTCAGGTAGATTCCATTGATCCCCAGATCCTGGAGGTAGTCCAGGCGCTGCCGGATCCCGGCAAGATTCCCGCCGAAGCGCTGGGCATTTGTAACCGGCCCGCTTCTCCAGGCAAGGATCTCCTCCGTATTTTTTTCCGGTGTTCCATTGCAGAAACGATCCGGAAAAATCTGATACCAGACCGTATCGTTTACCCAGTCCGGCGTAACATTGATATCTGCCGGATTCATCCAGGGTACGATAAAGCACTGCATCATCCTGCCGTCCATATGAAGCTGCTCCTCTGTCAGGAAACCATCCTCGAAATAATACCAGACTTCTTTTTCCGTCTGCAGTTCAAAATAATATTTGCATCTCTTATAGGGAGGGGTCAGGGTTGTCGTCCACCAGATCTGATGCTCCAGATTTTTTCTGAAACAGATCTCCTCCCTTTTACCTGTCCATTTTTCGTTTCCGCCCAGTATGCCTGCCTCAAAAGGATCCCCGTAATGGATAAAGACCCGTCTGACATCATAGCCTGTTTTTATGTTGATAATAAGCTCCCTCTGATTTTTAGGATAGCTCATCTGTTCCGAAGTCTTATGGTAAACACCGGTAAATTCCATCTGCTATTTCCTTTCTCTCATCTGATCTGTATATCTGGAAAGACCCTTTCCGATTCTGTCCATATCCGGCAATCGCCACTGCCAGTTGGGGCTTCCTACTGTACCCGGAGTATTGATCCGCGCATCTTTTCCCAGGCCAAGAATATCCGCCATGGGAATAATTGCATATTTTGCTCTGCTTCTCCACACATATTCCAGAAGCCGTTCCTTCACGGAACCATTCCGGATTCCCTGACGGGAAAGGAAACGGCGCAATTTTCTTCTGGATGCTGTACTCATACTCCAATACCACTCCATCAGCGTACTGTTGTCATGAGTTCCTGTGTAGATGATCATGTTTTCGCTGTCCGGAAATGTATCTCTGGCATACTTTCCTGAAGTATCCATCACAAATTCCAGGACCTTCATTCCTTTCAGATGATAATGTTCCTTCAAAGTCAGAACTTCAGATCTCAGATCCCCCAGATCCTCTGCCACCAGTTCCACCTCCGGAAGTGCACTTGTAAGAATATCCAGCACCTCATAGCCGGGAGCCTCGACCCACTGTCCGTCAATCGCTGTAGGGCAGGAGGCCGGAATCTTCCAAAAGGTGTCAAACGCGCGAAAATGGTCAATACGGATCATATCAAATAATCGACTGCTGTAGCCGATCCGATCCACCCAGAACTGGTATCGGTTTTTCTTCAGATATTCCCAGTCATAAATGGGATTTCCCCATCTCTGTCCGGTGGCGCTGAAATAGTCCGGAGGTACTCCTGCAATAAATATCGGTCTTCCATCCTGATCCAGCAGGAAATTTTTTCTGCCTGCCCATACATCAGCAGAATCAATCCCGACATAAAAAGGTACATCCCCCATGATCCGGATTCCGGATCCATTGGCTGCTTTTTTGATCTCCATCCACTGACAGAAAAACACATACTGAAGAAACATCTGATAACGAGCTTCTTCCTCTACCGAGTCCGGAACCTGCTGTCTTGTTTCCGGCCAGCTTTTTTCTTCTTCACTCCACTCATTCCAGCAGCGGTTCTGGTTTTTCTTTTTCATCGCGCGAAATATACCATACTCATAAACCCAGGACTGCTCTGCAAAGCTTCTGTATTCCTCTGTCTCCTGAAAGTTTCCAAAGGCTTCACGGAGATACGGCTCTTTCCAGGCTCTCACTCCGTCAAAATCCACACTTTTCTCTTTTTCCCGGTACTTTTCCGGTCTGTTTTTTATCAGTCCCTGCATAAACAGCTTTTCCAGACTGATATAAGCTTCGTCTCCCGCACAGGAAGAATATGGCTGATAGGGAGAATTTCCAAACCCCGCAGGATTCAGAGGCAGGATCTGCCAGATCTTTACTCCTGCTTTTTTCAGCTGCTCAACAAACTCCAGTGTCTCCGCTCCCATTTCTCCGATTCCGGAGCCGGAAGGAAGGGAAGACAACGGCATCAAAATCCCAGATTCTTTCATAAGTCCCCCTTTTCCAGCGCTTCATACACCCGCAGGATTTCCCCGGTACTCCATGCCTGTGCAAAACAGCCTTTGGATCTGTCCGGATCCAGCCCGTCATAGATTTCCGGAAGCTGGCCGATACAGCCCTCCCGCATAGCGCTTTCCATAACCTCCAGCTGATCCCGGACAATGTCCTCCGCCTCGCCGCTGAATCCGTTTACTTTCAGATAAGCAAGATAATAGGCTCCCAGTGGGAACGTCCATACCGTTCCCTGATGGTACGCCATATCTCTTTCCTCCATTCTGCCCTGATAGAACGGATGAAATTCCGGGTCCTCCTTTTCCAGTGTACGGAGACCATAAGGCGTATAAAGCTTTTCAAATACCGTCTCCACCACCTGTCTCTCTTTTTCCGGATCCAGCATGGTAAAGGGAAGAGAAACTGCCCAGATCTGATTGCAGCGGATCTGCTCGTCTGCTTTTGTACCGGAAACAAGATCTTTTAAACAATGTTTTTTCTCCATCCAGAATTTATCCACAAAAGCTTCTCTTACCTGCTCTTTCAACTGTGTATAAACCACTTCTTTTTCCATAAGCTCTGCAAATGCATCCATAATACACAGTGCATTATACCAGTAGGCATTGATCTCTACCGGTTTTCCGTGCCGGGGTGTTGGAAGGATTTCTCCCACACGGACATCCATCCAGGTTAACTGCCACAGACCCTCTCCGGCCATGATCAGGCTATCTTTGTCCATATGGATTCCGTAATCGGTTCCTTTGCGGTAATGCTCCAGGATCTGTTCCATCACCGGATACATTTCCCTGACAAACTCTATATCGCCGGAGGCCTTGTAATACAGATACACGCAGTTTACAAAAAGCAATGCCGCATCTACCGTATTATAAAGAGGCTCATTTCCTCCTTCCGGAAAAAGATTCGGCATCAGTCCCTTTCTTTCATGGACTGCAAAGGTTCTGAGAATTTCCCTGGCTGTTTCATACTGGCCGGTAGAAATGCAGATCCCCGGAAGGGAGATCATGGTGTCTCTTCCCCAGTCCTCAAAAAACGGATAGCCTGCAAGAATGGTCTTTCCGCCTGTGGATTCTCTTGCTGACACAAACTGATCTGCACTTTTTACCAGCTCACAGGCAAGAGGATGTACCAGCCCTGCAGTTTTTTCCAGTTTCTTACGATATTCACGCATTTCCCAGATCAGACTTTCTGCATCCTGTTCTGCATTCTCCATAGAATATACAAGCTCCAGAACCGCTTCGCCGCCTGGTCTGACAGCAACTGAAATCTGATGATCCGCTCTTGCCGTTCCTGTTTCGTCTCTTCCGTCACAGGCATCATAGCTGTAATAATAGGTCTCCCAGACTTCTTCCATCTCACGGAGTTTACCATTGGTATGAAAATACAGAGTCTTTCCATTGGAACAGATGGCTCCCTCCGTCCTGGTAAATTTCTGCGTCTTTTCCGGTTGAGTTCCTTTTTTGCAGAACTGGAAAAAAGGTGTGACCAGAAGCTCTGCCTGCTGCCTGCTTCTGTTTCGGATCAGATACCGGACCGCTACCGTATTTTCTCCCTGCTTCATTCCCAGTTCCTTACGGATTTCTACTCCGCTCACATGGTATTTCCATATCGGACCGTCCTCAAAAACAAAAGCGGAAAGATAATGATACCCTTCCTCCCTGTGTCCGTCCGCAAATTCCTGAGAGGAAAGAATCCTGTTTTCCTGGCCAATAAGGAGTTCCTCTTTAAGACGATGAACCATATGATATCTGTGATTTGGCGCCTGTACACAAGCCATCAGAACCGCATGGTCGTTCCGGGCCGCTCCGCCGGTAATGGTGAGGGAGGAAAATCCTCCCAGACCATTGGTAAGAAGGTAACAGTTTTCCTGACCTCTTTCCGGAGTTTTAAAATCATTTTTTCCATAAATCCATTTCATAATAATCTTCTACCTCTGTCCCAGCACCAGCACGCTGACCGGAGCTGCTTCTGCTCTGTCTGTTTTTTCAGGATTTTTCCACAAAAAGCTGCTTTCACCATCCAGGAGGATCTCCCAGGAGCCATCCGGAAGCTGTTTCGTCACCGTTTTTTCTGTACTGTTATAAATAAGATACAGCTTTTTCCACGGAGAAGAACTGTTTTTGTCCCGGTTATCCACCAGAAATCCCACAGCTCCCTTCTGTTTCCACTGACCGGATATCCGGAGATGTGCATTCTCCGACTTGTCACACAGTCCGGGAAGCTGTTTCCTGAGGGCGATCAGCCCCTGATAATACGTTCTCAGTCCCTCATATTCATATGCCCGCTGCCAGTCCAGCCGGTTCAGCTCTATGGAAGCATTATAAGTATTCTCATGTCCGTCTTTTGTCCGGGCAAACTCCTCTCCGGAAAGGAAGAACAGATTTCCCTGACAGGTCATATACAGGGCCGCTGCCATACGATTGATACGGAGACGTTCTGTTTCTTCTTTTACGGATTTGGCAAGCTTGTCCCACAATGTCCAGTTATCGTGGGCAGACACATAGGTAATGATCTGGCTGGGAGCTTTTGCACCTTTTTCACCGCACCAGGCAGTGACACTTTTCAGGATTTTTTCTTCCAGATCCTTCCCGCCATTGACAAATCCCGGGATCTCCGCTTCAAACACATGGCCTTTGATGGCGTCTCTGGTATCGTCACAAAAAATTCCCACATTTTTGTCCAAAAGAGAAATGTTCTTTTTCAGTGCCGGAAGAGCAGGCAGTTCCATTGCCGTATCGTCTGCCGCCCAGGGTTCTCCATAAACCAGGATCTCCCCTTCTCCATAACAGTCGTCCAGTTCTTTTCGTATCCGGTTCATCAGATCTGTATCCAGAAGCCCCATCAGATCAAAACGGAATCCGTCAATATGGTATTCTCTGGCCCAGTACAGAACAGATTCCAGAATATATCTGCTGCACATAGGGCGTTCGCTTGCCACATCATTGCCGCAGGCAGAGCCATCTGAAATTTTCCCATCTTCATCGGTACGAAAATAATACCAGGGTACTGTCCGGTTCAGGCTGTTCTCCAGAGAATACATGTGATTATATACCACATCCATAATCACACGGAATCCATTCCTGTGAAGAGCCTGGATCATTTCCTTAAATTCCCGGATTCTTACCTCTCCATGCTCCGGATCGGAAGAATAAGCTCCCTCCGGCACATTATAATTTACCGGATCATATCCCCAGTTAAATTCTTTCTCGTTTTTTTCATCCACAGAGCCATAATCATAAGCAGGCATGATCTGTACATGAGTGACTCCCAGTTCTTTCAGATAATCCAGTCCCGTAGGATGGATCCCGTCGTTATGAAGCGTAGTATGTTCCTGGGTAAAGGCTCTGTATCTTCCGCGGTTTTCATTGGAAAAACCGCCGGCAGGATCCCATGAAAATTCCTTTACATGCAGCTCATAGATCACATTCTCCGGCGTGTGTCCGGGCGGAACATCCTTTTCCCAGCCTTCCGGATCTGTTTTTTTCAGATCAACTGCCATGCTGCGGATGCCATTGACCCCGCAAGCCTTTGCGTACGGATCTCCGGTAATTATTTTTTCTCCTTCCATGGTAATCTCGTAATCGTAATATACACCATGGAGCTTCTGCTCTGTGCGATATGCCCAGATTCCTTTTTCTTCTTTTTTCATAAAAATGGCCTGCTGACAGGGAGATGCTTCTCCGTCTTTATAAAGACGGAGCTTTACCTCCTCTGCCAAAGGGCTCCACAGAAGGAAGGAAGTTCCCTCCTCTGTGCATACAGCCCCCAGGTCATTTTTCTCATACAGATATTTTTCTTTAAATTCAGAAGAATTGTATAGTCTCTTGAATTCCTGTCTTGTTCTCATTCTTCTCCTCTTTTTATCAGCCTTTTACCGCGCCGGATACTCCATCCACATAATATTTCTGCATACACAGGAACAAGATCGCAATCGGAATCGAAATCAGTACTGCTCCTGCTGCAAAGCTGGTGTACCAGCTGTCAATATATTCTTTTTCCAGCATCTTCCAGAGGCCAATGGCAATGGTATACTGGTCTGAGTTTGCGCGGCAGATGACTTTTGCAAAAATAAAGTCCAGCCACGGTGCCATAAATGCGGTAAGCACGGTATAAACAATGATCGGTTTACTTAATGGCAGTGTTACTTTTGTAAATACCTGCCACTTGGTGCATCCATCCAGAATTGCCGCCTCATCCACAGCGTAGGGAATGGTGTCAAAAAATCCTTTGGCTATCTGGAAGCCCAGCCCCGCTCCTCCGGAGTAACACAGGATCAGAGCCACGCGGATCATGTTTCCTTCCGTAAGACCTGCAGCCTTTAAGATAAAGTACACAGCCACCATGGACATAAATCCCGGGAAAAGTCCCAGTATCATAGCCATGTTCATATATGGCTTACGAAGCTTGAATTTCAGTCTGGACAGACAGTAGGAAACTGCCAGTGTGTAAAAGGTGGCGATCAGGCAGGAAAAAATCGCAATGATCAGTGTATTCATGAACATCTTCGGGAAGTTCAGAATTGATATATCTGTAAACAGCTTGATATAGTTATCCAGCGTATAGCTCTGCGGAAGGAAGGTAGATACATAGGATCCTTTCTCTGCACGGAAGCTGGTAAGCACCACCCAGATAATGGGGAATACCCAGATGACCGCCAGGATTGCCAGAACAACATGTACGATCGTATTGTTGATCAGCCTTTTTGTTTTTGCTGATTTCATTTTTGCTGCTGCCATCTTTAAATTCCCTCTTCTTTATAGGACTTACTGTTGCGATAGGTAAGAAGCGCTCCCACCGCCAGGATGATAAAGGTCAGAATACCGATTACGGCACCGATATTGTAATACTGTTTATCAATGGTCAGCTTATAAAGCCATGTGACCAGAAGGTCTGTCTTTCCTGCGGTAGATGCCAGATCGGTAACCGGGGCTCCGCCTGAAAGAAGATAAATGATATTAAAGTTATTCACGTTTCCGGTAAAGGTCACGATCAGGTACGGTGTTGTCACATACAGCATATATGGAAGTGTGATCTTGAAAAATCGCTGTACTGCATTGGCTCCGTCCACTTTTGCCGCCTCATAAAGCTCTTCCGGAATATTCTGCAGAACACCGGTAAGCTGAAGCAGTGTGTAAGGAACACCAACCCAGATATTGATCACAATAACCGTCACCCTTGCCCAGGTAGGATCTGTAAAAAACGGAAGGCTTGCATCTGCTCCGATCCATCCCAGATTTCTGAGAAGAACGTTAACCGCACCGTTTGGCTGAAGCATGGTACGCATGATCAGAAGAGATACGAACATCGGCACCGCGCAGGAAAGCACAAAGCAGAATCTCCAGAATCCCTTGGCTTTTGTATCCTTACGATTGATTACCATCGCAAGGATCATACCGAAGATATAGTTACTGAAGGTAGCAAAGAATGCCCAGATCAGGGTCCATCCAAGCACAGACCAGAAGGTGCTTCCCAGAATACTGTTGGAGTCAAACAGGGCCTTGAAGTTTTCCAGCCCGACCCAGTCAAACAGCATCAGATGATTTCCGATCTTACTGTAATTGGTAAATGCCATACAGATCATAAAGATCAGCGGCAGAATTGTAAAAATACAAATGGCTGCCATAGGAGGAGTCATCAGAAGTCTGTGAAGATTCTCATGAAGCAGAGATTTCAGATCTTCTGCAAAAGTATTCACATGCTGTCCGTTTTTGTCCAGACATTCTGCTTTGTAGGCGCTTTTAAGAGTGCCTCTCCAAACCCAGATCATAAGCAGTGTCAGAAGGACCGTTGCCACTCCGTAGAGCAGGATCAGTACCGACTGATCGCCCTGTGTGTACACATAAACCTGATTTGCCTCATCCCAGACTTCTTTCTGCGGAACGCTGCCCAGAGAGCCCAGCATACTCAGAAAGCCGATGCCGTTCATCAGCATAAATACAAGATATGCAGCTTCTACTGCCAGATATAAAAGACCTTTGATCTTCTGTTTGTGGACAAAGTTTCCGAATCCCATCAGTACCATGGAAAGTTTTGTCTCAATCCCGCCTTTTTTTATAGCGTTCATGCAGGTATATGGTGTGGAAAACCCGTCTTCCTTTTTCATTAATTTCAACATTTTCCTATCCCCTTCTTTTAAATACCGTCGCTGTTCATCGCCTCATTCATATCCTCCGTCTGCTGTGCGGAATTTTCATGAGTCACGCTTCCGTTACGGATACCTTTTCCCATATTTTCCACCGGAACCCAGCAGTTGTTCATCTTTGCAACAAAAGGCTGAAGAATGGAAGTCCGGTTAAAGGTATCATTCTGTGCTGAAACAAGCGGATCTGCAGCAATGCTTTTTTCTTCAAGAAGCTCTGTGTTACAGGGGATCACATTTCTCAGTTCGTAATGTGTTTTCTGTGCATCTGCAGAGCCCAGATAAACAGCAAGCTCTACTGCCGCTACCATGTTTTTGCTGTAGGGGTTCACTCCTATGGCCTTGGATCCGGCATAAGCTGTCATCTGTTTTTCCTGACCATTCAGGGTATAAGTCGGAAGAGCCGCAGCCCCCATATTATCACCAAGGGCTTCCTTTACGGCATTGGCATCCCAGGAACCGGAGAAAATAGCATTGATGCTTCCATCGCGGAGTCCTGCAAGGCCGGAACCGTCTGCATCAATTTCAAAATTCGGATTTGCAGCCAGATCGATCAGATAATCGGTTACCTCTGCTGCTTTTTCTCTGCTAAAATCCACTCCCTTGGATTCATCTGTTCCATCTCCAAAGAGGGTACAGCCATTTCCAATATAGAAGGAAGGGAGATACCAGGAATTGGTAAACGGAAGAGACACCGTTCCCTTCTCAAGCATGGTATCCAGGTTTTTAATATCCTCCTCAGAAAAAACACTCTTATCATAGTACATGAACCAGGTATTTGTGGTAAACGGAACGCCGTAAAGATCGCCGTCCTTTACCAGAGATTCCAGAACCTCCGGAGAGTTGGTCGTTTCAATCTCTTCCCGATACTTTCCACCAAATTTTGCCAGTGCATTGGCATCTGTCATGATGGTCAGTGTATCGTTGGCATACATAAATACATCTGCACTTGCCTCCGGATCCTGTGCCACCTGATTTGCCGCTGTTGCCTCATCTGCGATTCCATACACAAAGGTGATGTCCCATTCCGGATGAAGCTCCGCAAAATCCTCACAGGTATTCTGAAGCCACTGGCCGCTGTCTTTGGACTGATCCTCCGAAGGAGACCACACCATCAGACGCACCTTTTCCTTTGCTCCTGAATCCTGACTTTCTGCTCCGCCGCATCCGGCAAGACCGGTTACTGCAAGAACACCTGCCATCAGAAGCGCTGCTCTTCTCTTTCCCATTTTTCTTTCTCCTTATTTGTTTCGTATTGTTTCGATAACTGTAATATACCTCACACCTGAAAAAACGTCAACATACCAGAATTTTTTCTCTGTTTTAACCATTTTTCAGTATCATTTTTTGTGTATTTTTCACATTATTTATTTTTTCTTTTCAATTTTGCGAAACAAAAACAGGCAAAATAATTGCATTTTCCTCCGTATTTCGATATAATAGAAGAAACATTCCTATGACCGTATACAGCTGCGGCATAAACTTACCTTCTGCACATATCAAGAAAGGCATCTATATGGCTACTATACAGGACATTGCTGACAGACTGGGCGTTTCCAAGGGAACCGTTTCCAAAGCCATCAATAACGCCCCCGACATCAGCGAAACTTTACGAAAAACTATTTTGGATACAGCCGTGGAAATGGGGTATACCCGCCTGCGGAGACAAAAAAATGATGCAAAACGTTTTTGCATCATCATAGAAAATATGGAATACGAGGAGCCTCATCAGTTCGGTTACGATTTTGTCATTGGTTTCCGCCAGATGGCAGAGCCTGCCGGGTATGTAGTTGATGTGATCCCCGTAACTGAAAAATTTCAGAAAAAAATACCCTATGATGTTTTTATGCTGCAAAATGATTATGCAGGGGCTTTTGTCCTTGGCTTTTCTCTCAGCGATCCCTGGATGACGGATTTTCGGACCAGTCATACTCCTACCGTTCTTTATGATAACTATATTCCCGCCAACCCCTTCATTGCTTCCATCGGGATTGACAACAACGAAGGAATGGCTCTTGCTGTATCCCATCTGAAAAAGCTCGGGCACAAAAAGATCGGTTATTTAAGCAGCGCCCTGGGATCTTATATCATGCAGGTACGACACAAAGCATTTTTCCAGGCTATGAAGCAAAACGGCCTGAAAGCGGAGCCGGACTATACAGGGGCTTCCTATTATGTGACAAAATGTATCGAAAAACACCTTCCACGGCTTCTGAACATGGGAATGACTGCCATGATCTGCAGCCACGATCAGATTGCCAACGCTGCCATTGTTCAGTGTCAGCAGTTAGGATACCGTGTTCCCGGAGATATCAGTATCATCGGATTTGACGATCTGCCTTTGTGCGCCTATACTTCTCCTCCGCTGACTACCGTACGTCAGGATCGTACCGTTCTGGGAAAATGCGGTTTTTATGCCATGGACAGCATTTTGAATCAGGTATCTATCGGATCGATTCTGATCCATGCGCAGCTGATAGAGCGCCATTCCACCGGAGCAGCTCCGGAAGCACTGAAAAAAACAGGCTCTTCTCAGATACCGGAATGATAAAACAGCCACACACAGGCAGTAGAAAGGGGATAATCTCATGTCAATACAGCGGACTTTACAAAAATATATGGATGACTGGAAAAATATCAGCGGACTGGATTTCTGTCTTCTCACCAGCGAAAACGAGATATTTGTAACTACCTGCTCCCGCACTCTCCCTTCCGAGGCAAAGCTGGAAGAATTCCGCAGCGGAAACGCCCTGATCATGGCAAATACCAGCCGATGCCTCTGCAAGGTCATGTACAAAGAAAAACCGGCCTATATCCTGGTTGTTTGGGGAAGCGGCGAAAGCGTCTCCACCATCAGCCAGCTTGCAGTCTGCCAGGTACAGAGTCTTCTGGAAGCCTATGCAGAAAAAAATGACAAGAATGTCTTTATGCAAAAGCTCCTTCTGGGAACCTACGGGGAAGTGGAAGCCTTTAACCGGGCAAAAAAACTTCATATTTCTTCTACCGCAAGACGAGCTGTCTTTCTGGTAGAAACCCGCCGCCAGAGAGACGAGCACGCGCTTGCCACCATACGAAATATTTTTTCCGCCCGGACCAGGGATTTTATTACCTCTGTAGATGATTCGGGAATCATCGTGATCCGCGAGCTTTCTTCCACAGAAACCGACGAAGATCTGGAGGATATCGCCCATATGCTGGTAGATATGCTTGGCGCCGAGGCTATGACCCAGGCCTGGGTTTCCTACAGCAACACTGCCGATGACCTTCTTCAGCTTTCCAATGCCTATAAGGAAGCCAGAACTGCCATGGAGATCGGCAAGATCTTCTATTCCGAAAGAAACGTGTTCAGCTATCGGAAGCTGGGTATCGGAAGACTGATCTATCAGCTTCCGGTATCTGTGTGCGAAATGTTCATCCAGGAGGTCTTTGGAGATGAATCTCTGGATTCCATCGACAGCGAAACCCTTGCTATCATCCGCACTTTCTTTGAGAATAACCTGAATCTTTCCGAAACCTCCAGACAGCTTTATGTTCACAGAAACACTCTGGTATACCGTTTTGAAAAAATCCAGAAAAAATTCGGTCTGGATCTGCGCACCTTCGAAGATGCCCTGACCTTTAAACTTGCCATGCTGGTAAGCGGCTATGTAACCTATCACAAAAACGGACGGAACTGAGACCTGAATCAGAAGCGGTTCCATACGCAGCTAAAAGGAGCTGTCACACTTTGATGTGACAGCTCCTTTTAGCATTTTAACACTTACGATCACTGTTTGTTATTTCGTTCCTCCAGAAGTTTCCTCAGCCGTCGGATCTCCGCTTCTGCGGCTTCTGTTTTCTTTCGTTCCATGGCAATGCCTTGTTCGATACCTTGTTCGATACCTCGCTGAATCAGTTTATCGGATTCCAGTTCCAATACCTTTCCGCCCATTACATCACCAAATCCTTTCTTTATTTCTTCTCTGTCCCTGAACACATAATCTGCAATCCGGATTATCAGTTCGATCATATCCCGGTATGCTTTTTCGTTTCCATTGTCGAGAAATTTCATTTCCAGATACTTTTCAATTTTTTCATACTCGTCCAAAAATTCTTTCCGCTTTTTGCTGTCTGTATCCAGACCCTTTTCTTTTTCATATCTCATTACATGATACGGCAATAAAAACAACAGATGTTTCCGTAACATTTCATCACAGGTAAAATTCTGTACCTGAACAATGGGAACCGTATATTCTACCGTATTTCCATTTGGCATCACAAGCTCCATAGATATCGCATCCTTGTTTTTTGCACCACGCAGATACAGGACGCATGACTGTGGAAAATATATTCGATATCTGCCATTTTCCTTCTGCACATTTTCCAGACTGATTGCAAAATCATATTCGATCATCCGGATCACCATGGTGGAATCGTCCGTACTCTGACATTCTATATAGTAGATCCGGTCTGCAATCAGCAAATGAGAGTCTGTGATCACCCTGCCGTTTTGTGTCTGATGTTCATTTCTCTTTTGTATGATCTCGATGTCTTCCGGATAGGCAGTACCAAAGACTTCCCTTTCTTGTCAGACTGTATACGTTATTCCGAAAAATTCCGGAAATTCTTGTCTTTTGTAAAGTTATTATCTGCAGCCTCCCGCCCCTGCAGCTTTTTATATTTTTATTATAAATCAAGTATCTCAAATTATAAAGAAAAACATACTCCATGGAGGTTCAATAATCTTTATTATTTCAGCAGCATCAGATGTTCCGGAGGCAGATACAGATATTCCGGCAGCTGCCGCTCTTCTGTCTCCCGGAAGCTGTTTCTTGGACGCATCCACCACAGCACCGTGTCCTTGTCCATTCCCGGTGTCTGAACAAGATACTGATGCTCAAATGTATTTTCCACATATTCTGCCGGCTGGAACGGAATGCAGTTTTCTCCGTCTGTATCCCTTCCCTGGATCCAGTGTCCACGGATTGCCACATAAGAAGCTTCTTCAGGGATTTCCTTCTCCGTCTTAAGTGAAATTCCCCAGTCTAATGCAAACAGGTACCGGGATCCCAGTTTTTCAATTCTGGAAAAGTTCTTGCACCCCGTAAGCCGGGCTGCCTCTACAAGCCCCGGCTGCTCAAAAAGATCCCTGGTCTTTCCAAATGTCAGTGTCTTTCCCTCTTTCAGAAGCATAAGCTCCCTGCAGAAACGGAAAGCCTCGTCGCGACTGTGCGTGACCATAAGCATATCTCCCTGATATTCCTGCAGAAAATCCTGCATATCTCTCTGGAGTACATCTTTCAGGAACCCGTCCAAAGCAGAAAATGGCTCGTCCAAAAGGATTACCTCCGGCTCGCCGATCATCATTCTTGCCAGAGCCACTCTCTGCTGCTGTCCTCCGGAAAGCTGAGAAGGAAGGTGTTTTTCCAGTCCTTTCAGATGGTATCTGCTGATAAAATCCCGAACTCTTTCATCCCGGAATTTTTTTTCGCCACGAAAGCCGCAGCCTATATTTTCATAAACTGTCATGGTCGGAAAAAGCGCATAATTCTGGAACAGATATCCCACATGGCGCTGCTGGGGCTTCAGATTGATTTTTTTCTCTGAATCAAAAAGCGTTTTTCCATTGACCAGTATCTCTCCCCGATCCGGGGTCTCAATTCCGGCGATACAGCGGAGAGTCATACTTTTTCCGCTTCCGGAAGCCCCCAGAATACCAGTCGATGCACTTTCTGTATCAAATTTTACCTTCAGGGAAAATCCCTTAAACTTCTTTTCTATATTGACATGAATCGACATATTCTTTCCTTCTGTACTTTTATTAGATCCATCTTCTGCTCTTCATTCCTCTTCCGGATACGATGTTGATCAGGGCCACGATCACAAAGGACAGGGCTACAATCACCACCACCCAGAAACCGGCCACATCATAATTTCCCGCCGCCGTCTCTGCGGCAATGGCAACGGAAACCGTTCTGGTCTTGCCCAGGATGTTTCCTGCAAGCATAGATGTAGCTCCGTATTCACCAATGGCTCTGGCAAAAGCCAGAACTGTACCCGATGCGATTCCCGGAGCCGCAGTGGGCATGATCACTTTCCAGAAGATCTTCCGGTCACTCATTCCAAGGGTCTGTCCTGCATGGATCAGATTTACATCCACCTGTTCAAAGGCAGCTCTGGCATTCCGGTACATCAAAGGAAAAGCAATCACCGCAGCCGCTACCACGCAGCCCTTCCAGGTCTGCACAATCTTAAAATCAAAATTCTCCAGAAGAAATTTTCCAAAGGGTCTCCTGAGACTAAAAATGATCAGCAGAAAAAAACCGGCAACTGTCGGAGGCAGTACCAGAGGCATTGTTAAAATACCATCCAGCACTGCCCTGGATACCGGTTTCATTTTCATGATTTTTCTGGCACACCAGATTCCCAGAAAGAACGTGATGGTCGTAGCCACCGCGCCTGTTTTCAGGGAAATCCACAGAGGAGACCAGTTGATCTCCTGTATAAACTCACTCATAGTTTTCTCCGTTTATTCCGCTGCTTCCTCTTCTGTATTTTCCTCTGCGGCAGCCTCTTCCTTTTCCTCAGTGTACGGGCTGAATCCATACTCCTCAAAAACTTTCATAGCCTCTTCTGTCTGGAGATACTCAAGAAACACTTCTGCCGCCTCCTGTTCTGCCGAAGACGCCTCCTGATCTTCTGTAAGTCCCACCGGATATAGAACCGGAGTTTCAAGAGCTTCTGCCGGAGCCTCCGCAATGATATCCACCTGATCGGCAACAGAAGCCGCATCTGTGGCATATACGACCCCGACCTCATTGCTTCCCTGTGTAATTGCTGCCAGAACCTCCGTTACATTTTTGCCCTCATTGATCTCCATTTTTTCTACCTGATCCATGATTCCAAGATTGGTAAAAATTTCTCTGGCATACTGTCCCACAGGAACATCTTCCCCTGCAAGAGCCAGATTTTCAGCTTCAGTGATATTCTCAAAACCTGTCACCTTCGTTTCAGCATCCTTCAGCTTGATCAGCACTACCTTATTTTCCAGAAGATCTACAACAGAATCTTCCTTCGCAAGCTTTTCTTCCACAAGCGCATCCATCTGTTTCGTTGCTGCCGAGAAAAAGATATCGCATCTGGATCCTTCCTCGATCTGCGTCTGAAGAGTACCGGAACTGTCCGCATTATAAAAAATTTCCACATCCGGATATTTCTGGTTAAAATCCTTCTGAATTTCCTCCATTGAATTGGCAAGGCTGGCTGCAATAAACACATAAAGTTCTCCGCCTGGTTCTGCAGCCTGTACATTTCCTGCTGTAAGTCCTGTTGTCATGATTCCTGCAAGTGCAATAACCGCCAGTTTTTTCTTCATTTCCCTTCTCCATTGTTTATTTTAGTTCTGTTTTATTTTGTTTTATTCATTTTATATCAGAATACAATTCTTGTCAATTTATTTCATCTATGATATAGTGAAGAAAGAAATAATTATATTTTTTCCAAAAATTACAAAAAATAAGGAGAAAAATTATGAAATTAAGTGCAAGAAATCAGTTAAAAGGAAAAGTCATCAGTATCAATAACGGAGCTGTAAATTCCATTGTTTCTATTGATATCGGCGGTGGAAATATCATTGTTGCGACCATTTCCTGCACAGCAGTAGAGGAGCTTGGTCTTGAAGTCGGCTCTGATGCCTATGCAGTGATCAAGGCTACTAATGTTATGGTAGGAATTGATGAATAAATTATATACCGCTCAGGAGGTAGCAGACCGACTGAAAATCAAAAAAACAACCGTCTATGAGCTGATCAAACGAGGCGAACTGGAATCTTCCAAAATCGGCAAGCAGCTGAGGATCAGCGAAGAACAGCTTTCCCGGTATCTTCATGGAGGAAACTCCTCTCAGCAGGATATCTCCCCTCATTTTTCTGATGTTCCTCCGGAAAGCTCCCTTCTAAAACGGGACTACCTTCTTTATTCCAACGGACTTATCATCAGCGGACAGGCATCCCCGGCTCTGGAATACCTGATCAGACAGATGGCTGTGCATCCCTCCGGTCTTCCGGTGCTGCATTCCCATCTGAATACTTACAACGGACTTTATTCTCTGTATTTCAAAAAAGTCCATGCCACTACTGCCGGAATCCTGCCGGAGCATATCCCGGCTCTTCTTCCCGGAGTTTCCACGGCCGCCCTTCTTCTCTACGAATACGATCTGGGATTTTATGTCCAAAAAGGCAATCCCCGGAATATTTTTTCCACAAAGGATCTGGTACAGCCGGAAATCACTTTCGCCAACCGTGAAAAAGGAAGCACAGGAAGAATGTATCTGGATATCCTTTTAAAAGAGCAGCAGATTTCCCCCTGCCGGATCAGAGGATATCAGAAAGAGCACGTTTCTGATCTTTCTACCGCAAATGCTGTCAGCAGTCAGGAAGCGGATACCGCCTTTGGCGCCGGCTCTGTCATATTCAGATCTGCAATGCTTGATTTTGTTCCGATAAAAAAGCTTCCCATGTTCCTTGTAATGGAAAAGGATTCCATAGAAAAACCAGGATTTTCAGCGCTGACTGAAATTGTCCGTTCTCAGGAATTCCGTACGGTTCTGGAAATGCAGAACGGCTGTGATATTTCCCATACAGGAGAGCTTTTATATCTATAAAAGGTTCAGGAAAGAAACCGGCAAAAGTTTCTTTCCTGAACCTTTTTATACTTCCATATCCTGATAGGAAAAATATTCTTCCATGACCATGCAGGCTGCTCCTATAGCTCCGATTTCTCCCCCGAACTCCGACTTCTTGATCCGGAGATTTTCATAATTCTGAGTTATGGCGTCTGCCTTAACGGTTTTTCGAATCTCATCAAGAAAAATTTCTCCTATGCCAAACTGCTTTCCGGAAAGAACCACCTCTCCCGGCGCAAAAATATTAACCACAAGAGCCAACGCCCTCCCCAAGGTGTCTGCTACTCTCTTCATCAGCTGAACAGCGTCTTCATCTCCCTCCAGAACTGCCTGTACATAATGCTCAATGGTCACATTCTCTTCATTTCCTCCGGCAAGCTCAAATATCCTCTGAAAATGATGTACCTGAAATCCTTCTTTTATAATATTGATCAGAGAAGGGTCTGATATTTCCGAATTCAGGCATCCATATCTTCCACAGGTGCAGATCCTGCTTCCATTATTCATACGAATATGTCCAAGCTCTCCTGCAAACGCACCTTTCCCTGTAACAATCCGGTTATTCGAGATCGTCACCATACGAATTCCGGTACGAATGGAAATAAAGACAAAATCATTACTGTTTCCATTATAGTTCAGCCATTTATATGCCAGCGTCATTACACTTACATTGTTCTGGATATGACATGGAATTCCCGTTTCCTGCTGGATCAGATCACGGATCATTATATTCTTCCATGAAGGAATTCTGGAATATCCATAAGAATACCCCCTCTGAGGATCCACATATCCGGGAATTCCCATTCCTATCCCGATGATCTTGTTTTTATCAGCCACTTTCTGTATGGCTGTTTCCAACATACTTCTGATCTGATCCAATATCTGATCCAGAGTTGCATGATGGGGATTCACACCTCCGGCAGTCACTCTGGTTTCTTTAAACAGAATATTACCTACCAGATCCATAACAACCACATTCATATACTGAGCATTAAATTCCAGCCCTATATAAAATCCACCATCCGGATTGATCTTCAGCCATGAGGGTTTCCTGCCTACGCGGGCTTCTTCGCACTCTTCTTCATAGATCAGCCCCTCCTCGATCATTTCCTTAGACAATTCCAGAACTGACGACATGCTGTATCCGGATATTTTTTTCAGATCATACCGGGAAAGGTTCTGATCGCTGCACCTTAAAATTTCCATCAGCCGGTTTCTTTTATATATTTTTCTGTTGTTTATAATTGATTCTTTCCGCATTTTGGTCTCCGTGTATTATTAAAATAATCTTTTCCGCCCCTTTTTCAGTCACAGATATCATGCCCTGCAGAATGTAGATTCACTGCTTTCCATTATTATGCAGTTTCTTTTATTATTACACGAATGGAAACTTTTTACAATCTCTTTTAACCCTTTACCGCCCCTGCTGTCAGACCCTTTACGAAGTGTTTCTGAACAAGAATATAGAACACAAGCATCGGAACTGTCACAAGTGTCAGAGCCGCAAAAAGCGTTCCCGGCTGGCTGAAATAAGCCCCGTTATACTGTTGGGCGATCAGCGGCAGGGTTTTCATATTCTCTTTTGTCATCGTACACATGGACAGGAAAAACTCATTCCATGAAGTAAGGAACTGCCAGATCACGATAACAATAATGCCCGGCTTCAGAAGCGGACAGATAATCTGGACAAAAAGCCTGACGGTTCCACAACCGTCGATCAGCGCCGCCTCTTCCAGTTCCTTGGGTATCCCGGTCATAAATCCCTGAAGAATTGTAATAGCATAAGGGATACCAAGAGCTGTCAGCGGGAAAATAAGACCGCAGTAATTGTTGATCCATCCCAGTGTGCTGTTCAGCTGGGTCAGCGGAACAACCAGACCCGCTACAGGAATCATCAGCGTACAGAGGATCACATTATAAATCAAAACCTTACCATGCACATTTTTTCTGGAAAATCCAAACACGGCCATGGATGCACATACCGTTACCAGCACTACAGAAGAAACCGTTATCACCACACTGTTAAAAAGATTCTTAAAAAGAAGCGGATTGTTTTTGATAACGTTAACATAATTCTTAAATGTGACATCTGCAATAAAAAGCTTTGGCACTCCGACTGTATCCGGTGTACGCAGGGACATGCTGATCATAAAGATCAACGGTGCCATAAAGATAAAAGTGATCAGCAGTAAGACCAGATTCCATCCAATCTGTCCCATTTTTTCCTTTCTGGTCATAAAATCACCCCTCTTCCTTTTTCATAAAATCTCCTGCGCCCAGTCCCTTCACCTGTATCACAGTAAGCACCAGGGCAAACAGAAGTGTGACCATAGACAATGCCGACGCATATCCCATCTGCTGATTGGTAAATCCAGTCTGGAATATATAAGTACCCGGCATTTCTGACGCATGGTTCGGACCGCCTCCGGTCATAGTATAAATAAGACCAAAAGTCTGAAGAGAACCGATCACGCCAAGCATCAGGAGTGATTTATGTGTAGAGGCAAGAGCCGGAAGATAGATATAACGGATTTCTTTCCAGCGTGTTGCTCCATCAATTCTTGCTGCTTCCTTCATATCTTCGGAAATCTGAGAAATTCCCGCCACATACATAATCATAGACCATCCGGTCCATTCCCATATATTTGCAATGATACAGCCAAAAATAGCAGTATCCGGCATACCCAGAATATTTATCTGTCCTTTTATCCCTATTTCAGAAAGATAATGAGTGATAATGCCCTGATACGGCTGAAGCATTTTCCCCCATACAATGGCTACAACTGATACAGATGTGGCTACAGGCAGGAAAAAGGCAGTTCGGAAAAATCCCCGACCGCTTTTCAGGCGGTCTTCAATGATATACGCAAGAAAAAATCCAATAGCCGCCTGAATCGGTACGGTTGTTACGATCCAGATCAGAGAATTTTTCATTGCTTTCCAGAAAACTTCATCCTGAAATACTCTGATAAAATTATCAAACCCTACAAACTTCATATTTTTCAGTGTTGACCATTCAAACACACTGCTCCATCCCACAAAAAAGATGGGATACAAAATATATATCAGGAAAAATAACAGTGCAGGAAGTATAAAAAGATATCCTGTAATGTTATATTTTCTCTTTACCTTCACCTTACCCATAGACCCTTCTCCTTTCAGCCCTTCCCGGTATGCATTTCTCTGGTGTAAAATGGGAGAACCCTATCTTTCATTATAAGATCTGATTCTCCCACCCTTCCACGCCTATATTACTGGCTTTTTATTTCCGGAAGCTCTGTATAATCTTCTTCTGTTTAAAGAGCATCCTGAGCATCCTGTACCGCCTGACATCCTTCTTCCGGAGTCAGTTCTCCTGTTCCTACACCTGCAAGTGCATTCTGCAGTGCAGTTTCGATAGTCGGCTCGCCGATTCTCTGGTTCATAGCTGTATCAAGATCTTTTGCAAAAGAATTATACTGCTCTACGAGATCTGCATTCAGATTTTCGTTTTTCGGCTCAATTCCCTTAAATGCAGGAAGATTGTTTACGTCATCTGCACATGCCTGGATACCAGCACCTGAACTGAAGGATTTCAGAGCTTTCCATGCTGCTTCCGGATTCTTGCAGTTCTTTGTGATTCCATAACCAAAGTCAATTCCACCTACTGGTGTTGCTGCATTTTCTGCTGTTCCTACAGGAGGCAGATAGAAGAAACCGAAATCCCAGTCTGCAATTGTCTTCGCCGGATCTTCTGCTGTAAACTCCTGACACCACCAGGAACCAAGTGCCATCATAGCTGCACTGTCAGATACAAATGCCGGTGTTCCGTTTGTATTTGCATCCGCAGACATTGCACCAACCTGGAAAATACCATCATCAAACATCAGTTTAAAGTTGCTCATTGCCTCTACCATTTTTTCATCTGTCCATTTAATCTCTCCGGACTGTGCTTTATCAAACATAGTCGGATCAAGCTGTGAACAGAGCATGGTAAATACGTTTACGTTCTGCCATCCGTTTGCACCGCCGAAGAACAGAGGCGCTACACCGTTGTCACTGAGAGTCTTGCACACTTCCTTAAACTCATCATATGTAGTCGGAACTTCCAGATCATATTTCTCAAACACGTTCTTATTATAAACAATAGAAATAACCTGTGCCTCTACCGGAAGGATGTAGTTTCCTTCATCCCCCTCTTTATTACCCATCTGAATCTGCTCTGCAATCATTTCCGGATAATTTTCTTTCCAGTTCTCGCCCCAGTCAGCTTCTGCATATTCTGTGTAGTCCATCAGATAGTCCGCGTACTGAGCGGTAAGAGATCCCGGCTGAAGTCCAATGATATCCGGCAGGTTGTCAGACGCTGCTGCCGCAGAAAGCGCTGATAAATATTCCGGATCATAGTTATAATAGGAAAACTCAATATTGATCCCCGGATTTTCTTTTTCAAAGGCTTCCAGCATTTTCTCACAGGTACGGGTGATCGGTGACCATGACCACATCGTAAGAGTTGTTTCTTCGGTTTCTTCTGCTGCCATAACGTTCACGCTTGCCAGTCCGGTAACCATAGCCACTGCCATAAGAATACTCATTGCTTTTTTAAACTTCATCTTTGTCCTCCTTTTCCATGCGTCTGCATAATAAAATAGTTATTTTATACTCACGTTTTCTTTTCCCGAAGAAAACATAAATATTTCTTAGAGTTTTCTTTTCTCTCTGTTTTCTTTATAAATGTCAAAGAATCTCGCCACCTCGTCTTTATCCAGCGGACTCTCTCCGTTAAGGATGTATTTTGTAATAAGGATCTGCTCTGCAATTGCTTCACAGGCTTCCACTACATTCATTGCATCCTCTACATTCTTTCCAACTGCAAGGCTTCCGTGATTTCCCAGCAGCACGATCCGGTATCCGTCTGCAAAGTAAGGCTCTGCCATTGTCATGATATATTTTGTTCCCGGCGCTCCGTAAGGTGCACATGGAATTTTATGGAAATTTCCCATCATTTCAGGAAGAGCTTCTGTCTCTACATCAATTCCTGCCATGGAAAAAGCAGTCAGAACCTTGGAATGGCTGTGTACGACACCACCTACATCCCAGCCATTCTGCTCACAGATATCATAAGCCATAGAATGCATAATGATCTCCGAGGTTTCCTTCATTCCCCAGATACGTTCTCCGTTCTCATCAATAACTGCGATTTTTTCCGGAGTAAGCAGCCCCTTATTCTGTCCGGTAGGTGTAATGTAGATTTTTCCGTCTACTTTTGCAGAAATATTTCCTGCAAAGGAATTCACCAGTCCCTTATCATCCATACGTTTTGCCACAAACAGCACCTGATTGATGACATCCTCAGAAATGCCCAGCTCCTGCATTTTTTTTCTGTTTTCGTCTGTCATAATGTCTCCCTTCCGAGCCTAGCTCCAACCTTTTTTTACTTGCATACACCTTTTTCCATCATTTTCTGCAATCCGGAATCCCAGTATTCTTTTCTCTTTTCCACAGGATGATACTCCTTCATGGAAAATGATCTTCCGGACAGATCACGCATCTCATCCACAGAACCCAGTTCTCCCAGCGCATACAGCTGCGTCAGTATATTTCCCGTAAGCGTTGCATAGGGAAGTCCACAGTATACCGGCCTGGCAAGCGCATCACTGATCATCTGCATAAGCACATAGTTTCTTGTTCCACCATTGATCACAGAAATTTTATGTAAAGGTATATGAAGTTCTTTTTCCAGATACTCTGTACAATATTTTACCTTTAAGGCTATACTTTCTAATATACATCTGATAAAATCAGCATCCTCTGTCAGAGTTTCCTGTCCGCTTCTTTCCAGAAAAGCATTAATCTTTTCTTTTATATTTCCTCCTGCATTATTCAGGATCTCGTCATCTGTATCCACAAATACGCTTCTTGCTTTTGCTGCAGATGCAAGTTCCATCATATCCTGATAGCTGTAAGAGCAGCCTTCTTCTCTGCAGCTTCTCTGAAATTCATTTAAAAGCCAGAATGCTGCAAAATCTCTGTACAGGATCTTTCTGTCCTCCATAACCGCGGCATTTTTGTATCCACCCCGGAAGGCAGTCTCTCCTGTGACACTTTCCGTAACTTCAACTCCCATATTGATGTTGGTTCCAATGCTGATATAAACCTGCCCTACTCCAAAATATGGAATTCCTGCCACTGCCGATGCCGTATCATGACCTATGGCAGAGATCACCCTCATCTGTTTTATATTCAGAGAATCGGCTATTCTCCTGCTCATCATTCCACGTCCCGTTCCCGGCTCTGTCAGAGGAAGCAACATATCTGTCTGTATTCCCAGCATCCGGAATAATTCATAGCACCAGTCCTCCTGATCCGGTCTCAAAAGTCCGGAAGTTCCGGCGATAGAACGCTCTGTTACTTTTTCCCCTGACAGAAAATAAGTGAGAAGATCCGGAAGAAACAGCATGGTATCCGCAAGATCAAGAATCCGTTCCTGATGCTCCACATAAGAGTAAAGCTGCGGCAGGGTATAGGATCTTGCCGGCTGACATCCGGTCAGCTGAAATACTTTTTCTCTGGATACATTCTGATACATCCGCTCCATGGAGTGTTCTGTTCTGAGATCCCGGTAATGATAGATTGGTTCCAACAGACGTCCCTTTGAATCAAGGAGTCCGTAAGTTGCTCCCCAGGTATCCACAGATATGGAGTCCGCCTCGCAGTCCTGACTGTATCGGACAGTTCCCTGAAGAATACTGTTATACAAAGCAAACAGATCCCAGTACAGATTTTTATTTAACTCTACCGGTTTATTTTCGAAATCAAAAAAATCTCCTGCCAGAAGTCTGCTTCCATCATAGCTCCCTTTTGCCATTTTTCCGCCGCTGGCCCCCAGATCTGCTGCAATCACTGTTTTTTCTCTCAACTTCACACCTCCCTTTCCCTTCTTTTTATTTTCTTTTCGATAAAATTAATATAGCATTATCTCTTATTTCTGTCAATATGGTTTTATTTTTTCGTGAATATGCATTATTTTCCAATTATATTTTTGGTAATATTTTCTTTTTCGATATTAAATAGTTTTTTATCTTTTAGAAACAAAAAAAGCGTCTGCCCTGAAGGCAGACACTTTCTTTGATTTCAAAACATCAGAAATGCCTCTTTATTCTTCATTTGTGTCGTAATATCCGTCGTCCTCTCCGCCTCCGGCATCTACATAATCATCTCCGCTTCCATCATCATAGGAGCCATCATCGTAAGAGCCATCATCATAGGAACCATCATCTGTACCGTCATCTGTACTGTCATCTGAGGTACCGTCATCATAGGAACCGTCGTCCGAAGTGCCATCATCATAGGAACCATCATCCGAAGTGCCATCGTCGCTGCTATCTGATCCTGAATTACCGGATGTTCCATCGCTTCCGCTGTCTGAAGAGTCATTGCCGGAATCACTGTTGTCTGTGCTGTCATAGGAGGTATCGTCCGAAGTACTGTCATAACTGTCATCGCTGTCATCATAAGCATTGGACTGGCGTTCTCCCTCCTGGGTATCCTTTTCTTTTTTCTCAGAAAGACTCATATAGCGCAGATATGCAGCCGAAGTATCCTGATCCAGAGAAAGAACCGCCTTTTCCATGTCACTGAATTCAATGCTGTAAATTTCATAGGATACCCCCTCTGCGGTTACCAGTTTCATATCATACACCGCTTCCTCTGAAGCAGTTTCCTCTCCGGTCTCCGTATCCGCCTTTCCCGGTGTATAGAACAGCTGTACCTGTTCCGATGTTTTTATGGATGTTTCTGACGGAATCAGATTATCGCCCCAGTCATCTGTCCCGGAGTTCATAAGATATAATTCTCTTACATCAATTCCCAGACTATTTGTAAGATAGATAAATTTTGACTGTGATGTTTTTTTACCGATTCTGCGGGGTGCGGGTGTAGCTGTAGGTGCAGGTGTGGCTGTTACCGGCACAGCCGTCGGCGTGGCGGTCGGAGCCGGCGTTACCACCGTTTCCTGTTCCTGCTTTTTGGATCCGCATCCGGATAACGCAATCATTGCTGCTGCACTCATGACAAATAACACTTTTCCTGTTTTTTTCAAATGATTCACCCTTCCTTCTTAATCTGTTTCTGTAAGACTCCGATCCTCATTCTTCTCTGGCCCACTGAAAGGTACAAGCCACTGCTTTTTTCCAGCCTTTCAGAAGCTTCTTCCGATCCTCTGCGGTGATCGATGGCGAAAACTCTCTCTCCTGCTTCCAGTTTTTCTGTATTTCCACAGCATCCTTCCAGAAACCAACTGACAGTCCGGCCAGATAGGCAGCTCCCAGAGCAGTTGTTTCAATACAGCTCGGACGTACTACCCTTGCATCCAGAAGATCCGACTGAAACTGCATCAGAAAATTATTGGCGCTTGCGCCTCCGTCTACCCTGAGTGAATTTAATTTCATACCGGAATCCATTTCCATTGCATGGAGCACATCGGTCACCTGATATGCCAGGGACTCTACTGTGGCACGAATCAGATGTGCCTTGCCTGCGCCTCTGGTAAGTCCCAGAATCGCGCCTCTGGCATACTGATCCCAGTAAGGCGCACCCAATCCGGTAAATGCCGGAACCACATACACCCCGTCAGTATCCGGAACAGAGAGACAGTAAAGCTCTGATTCCGGCGCACTTTCCAGAATTTTTACCTCATCCCGAAGCCACTGAATCGCTGCACCTGCTACAAACACACTTCCCTCCAGGGCATACCCCGGAGTTCCATCCGGATTTACCGCGATTGTTGTAAGAAGACCGTTTTCTGAACGAACTGCTTTTTCTCCGGTATGCATCAGAAGGAAACAGCCTGTTCCATAGGTATTCTTCACATCTCCTGCATGAAAGCAGCACTGACCAAAAAGTGCCGACTGCTGATCTCCTGCCGCACCGGAAACAGGAATCCTTCCTCCGATCAGATTCTCATTGGTATATCCGTAAATACAGCTGCTTGGTTTTACCTCCGGAAGCATAGAGCGGGGAATCTGAAGCCTTTCCAGAATTTCTTCATCCCATTGCTTTTTATATATGTCAAATAACATTGTACGGGAAGCGTTTGTGTAATCTGTAACATGGACCTGACCCTTTGTAAGTTTCCAGATCAGCCAGGTATCCACGGTTCCAAAAAGAAGTTCTCCTCTTTCTGCTGCCTCTCTGGCTCCATCCACATAGTCCAGAATCCATTTGATCTTGGTTCCGGAAAAATATGCATCCGGAATCAATCCTGTTTTTTCTCTGATCTTTTCTGCAAATCCGTCTTTTTTCAGTTCCTCGATCATATCTGCTGTACGGCGGCATTGCCAGACGATGGCCGGATATATCGGATTTCCTGTTCTTTTATCCCAGACAATGGTCGTCTCTCTCTGATTTGTAATACCGATAGCCGCAATGTCCCCTGCATCCGCTCCGATACGTCCCATCGCTTCAGTCGCCACAGCCATCTGAGATGACCAGATCTCATGCGGATCGTGCTCTACCCAGCCCGGTTTCGGATAATACTGCGCAAACTCCTTCTGAGCCAGACTGCAGATATTTCCGTCCCTGTCAAACAGAATACAGCGTGAGCTGGTTGTCCCCTGATCCATTGCCATTACATATTTCCCCATAAGTATGTACCTCCGCTTTTATGCCAAAAGATTTTTCCCGAAAAAGTACCCCAGAACAAGAACTCCAAGCACGATTCTGTACCAGCCAAAAACTTTGAAGTCATGCTTTTTAATATAACCTACCAGAAACTTGATAGCCAGAATGGAAACAACAAAGGCAACCACAACTCCGGTAAGCAGAATCAGAATCTCTGTCCCCGTAAAACCAAGACCAAACTTTACCAGCTTCAGAAGGCTGGCTCCCGCCATAACGGGGATTGCCAGAAAAAACGTAAATTCTGCTGCTACTGTTCTGGAAGTTCCAACAAGGATTCCTCCGATAATCGTAGATCCGGAACGTGAAGTTCCCGGAATCACTGAAAGCACCTGAAAAATACCAATTAAAAAGGCTGTCTTAAAGCTCATTTCCTCCAGAGAACGGCAGGTGGGGCGTCTTTTTTTATTATAATCTTCGATCAGAATAAAGATCACACCGTAAACGATCAGAGCAATTGCAACAACCACATAATTGTTAAATTTCGCTTCAATGAAATCATTAAAAGGAAGTGCAATTACAATGGTAGGAATACATGCCACCAGGATTTTAAACCAGAGTATCCATTTTTCTTTGTCACAGAATCTTTCCACAAATGTCATAATTCCCCGAAATACGGCCGGCTGCTTTGCAATAGCTGCTTTTTTCTTCTTCGGAATCTCCCTGCTGTAAAATGGCCACAGTTTATTCCAGTACAGAACGACGACGGCAAGAATCGCCCCAAGCTGGATCACGACCAGAAAAACATCTTTAAATTCCTTTGTTACATTCAGTTTTATAAACTCATCAACAAGTATCATATGACCGGTGCTGCTGATAGGAAGCCATTCGGTAATTCCTTCCACAATACCAAGAAACACCACTTTCAAAAATTCAATGATATCCATTTTCTTTTCCTTTCTTTTCATTTATTCTCTTCAAGTATATTACAATTTTTCTTCTCCGTAAAGAAAAATGGATCGAAACTCTTTCACCATAAAAAACCGGCCTCCCGGTCACAAGAATTTTCTCTGACTTTTGGGAGGTCGGTTCAACCTGAATCATATTTTATCTTTTCTTATCGTTCCGCAATCGTAGCAATATCGATCAGGCTCAGATGATTCAGATCTGTATTTTCCAGACTGGTTACCAGAGCTTCTGCTGTATCCAGACTGGTCAGTACGTTGACTCCTGTCTCAATTGCATTTCTGCGGATCACAAATCCGTCTTTCTGATGTTCCACACCCTGAGGCGGAGTATCAATGATCACATCAATCTTATGACCAAGAATCAGGTCCATAAGGTTCGGCGCCGGCTGCTCCAGCTTATTGGTACGGATTGCCTTAATGCCGTTTTCTTTCAGGACTTTTGCCGTTCCTCTGGTAGCATAGATACGATAGCCCAGAGCCTCGAATCTTCTTGCGATCGGAACAACCTCCTGATGATCCTCTTCTTTTACTGTGATGATCATATTGCGGTGCTTCGGAAGCTTGATTCCTGCACCGATAAATGCCTTATAAAGAGCCTCGTTAAAGGTTTCTGCAATACCAAGACACTCACCTGTAGATTTCATTTCCGGTCCAAGACTGATGTCTGCACCGCGGATCTTCTCAAAGGAGAACACCGGCATCTTGATGGCAATGTGTTTTGCTTCCGGCTGAAGTCCCGGTTCATAGCCCATGTCTTTCAGTTTGTAGCCCAGAATCACTTTCGTTGCCAGCGGAACGATCGGAATACCGGTTACTTTGCTGATATAAGGAACCGTACGGCTGGAACGAGGGTTCACCTCGATCACATACACCTCCTCGCCGCAGACGATAAACTGGATGTTGATCATTCCCACTACATGAAGCGCTTTTGCCAGACGGCGTGTATATTCTGCAATCGTTTCTTTTGCTTTTTCACTGATGGTCTGCGCCGGATATACAGAAATACTGTCACCGGAATGGATACCTGCACGCTCAATATGCTCCATGATACCAGGAATCAGGATATCCTCTCCATCACATACCGCATCTACCTCGATCTCTTTGCCCATGAGATATTTATCTACCAGGATCGGATGATCCTGTGCAATCTGGTTGATGATTCCGATATATTCTTCCACATCCTCATCACTGACTGCGATCCGCATACCCTGACCGCCAAGAACATAGGACGGACGGACCAGAACCGGATAGCCCAGTCTGTTGGCAACTTCTTTTGCCTCTTCTGCTGTGAATACGGTATCTCCCTTTGGACGCGGAATCTGACACTGTTCCAGAATACCGTCAAAGAGCTCGCGGTCCTCTGCAGCATCTACATTTTCTGCAGATGTTCCAAGGATCTTAACACCCATTTTCATCAGTGCTTCCGTCAGCTTAATGGCTGTCTGACCACCGAACTGCACTACAGCGCCGTCCGGTTTTTCAATACGAACGATGTTTTCTACATCCTCCGGAGTCAGAGGCTCAAAATACAGTTTATCTGCAATGTCAAAGTCTGTACTTACCGTCTCCGGGTTGTTGTTGATAATAATGGTTTCATAACCCTCTTTTTCAAATGCCCAGGTGCAGTGTACAGAGCAGAAGTCGAACTCGATACCCTGACCGATACGGATCGGGCCGGAACCAAGAACAAGAACTTTTTTCTTATCCGGTGTGGCAACTGCTTCATTCTCTGTCTCCGGTCCACCGTAAACAGAATAATAATAAGGAGTTGCCGCTGCAAACTCTGCTGCACAGGTATCTACCATCTTGTAAGCAGCACGGATATTATAACCCTCGCGGAGAGCCTTGATTTCTGCCTCGGTTCTTCCGCAGAGATTACCGATCACATAATCCGGAAATTCCAGACGTTTTGCCTCAAGAAGAAGTTCCCCGGTAAGAGGCTGGGTTTTCAGTGCCTGCTCCATTTCTACAAGGATTGCGATCTTATCAATAAACCAGCGGTCGATCTTTGTGATACGATGGATATATTCTTTGGAAATATCTCTCCGGATCGCTTCTGCGATCTTCCAGATACGACGGTCATCTACAACAGCAAGTTCCCTGATCAGTTCATCCTCATCCAGTCCTGTAAAATCATAAGACATCAGGCTGTCCACATGCTGCTCCAGAGAACGGATTGCTTTCATCAGGGCACCCTCAAAGTTATGGCAGATGCTCATAACCTCTCCGGTCGCTTTCATCTGTGTGGTAAGAGTTCTCTTTGCTGTGATAAATTTATCAAATGGAAGGCGCGGGATCTTTACTACGCAGTAATCCAGCATCGGCTCAAAGCTTGCATAGGTCTTTCCGGTGATCGCATTTGGAATCTCATCCAGAGTATAACCCAGAGCGATCTTGGCAGCAACCTTGGCAATGGGATATCCGGTAGCTTTGCTTGCCAGCGCAGAAGAACGGCTGACACGGGGATTTACCTCGATTACACAGTATTCAAAGCTTTCCGGATGAAGCGCATACTGCACGTTACATCCACCTGTGATGCCCAGCTCTGTAATGATGTTCAAGGCAGAAGTACGGAGCATCTGGTATTCCTTGTCTCCAAGTGTCTGAGACGGGGCAACTACAATGGAGTCACCTGTATGCACACCTACCGGGTCAATATTTTCCATGTTGCAGACCGTGATGCAGTTTCCTGCACTGTCGCGCATTACCTCATACTCAATTTCTTTCCAGCCTGCAATACAGCGTTCTACCAGAACCTCTCCTACACGGGAAAGACGGAGACCATTTTCCAGGATCTCTCTCAGTTCATATTCATTGTTGGCGATACCGCCGCCGCTTCCTCCCAGTGTATAGGCAGGGCGAAGAACAACCGGATATCCAATGGTATTGGTAAATGCAAGACCGTCTTCTACGGTAGTCACCACCTTGGATGCAGCCACCGGCTCACCGATCTTTTCCATAGTATCTTTAAATTCCTGACGGTCCTCCGCTTTTTTAATGGTCTCTGCGGTTGTACCGATCAGACGTACGTTGTGTTCCTTCAGGAAACCTTTTTCCTCCAGCTCCATAGCCAGGTTCAGGCCTGCCTGACCGCCAAGTGTCGGAAGTACACTGTCCGGTTTTTCTTTCAAAATCAGCTGTTCTACCACCTCTACTGTCAGAGGTTCAATATATACCTTATCAGCAATATCTTTGTCTGTCATGATCGTGGCCGGGTTGGAATTCAGAAGTACAACCTCCATGCCTTCCTCTTTCAGAGAACGGCAGGCCTGTGTACCTGCGTAATCGAACTCTGCCGCCTGACCGATGATGATCGGACCGGAACCAATCACAAGGACTTTATGAATATCTTTATTTCTCGGCATTATCTGTTTCCTCCCATCATTTCCATAAACCGGTCAAACAGGTAACTGGAATCCTGCGGTCCCGGGCAGGCTTCCGGATGGAACTGCACGGTAAAAATGTTTTTGCCCACATAAGCCATACCTTCATTGGTGCCATCGTTTACGTTGACAAAAGCAGGTTTCGCAATATTTCTTTTTTCCAGCTGTTCGGCATCTACTACATATCCATGGTTCTGAGAAGAAATATAAACTCTTCCGGTGGAAAGATCCTTCACCGGATGGTTTCCTCCTCTGTGTCCGTATTTCATCTTATGCGTATCTCCGCCTGTTGCAAGTGCCATAAGCTGATGCCCAAGGCAGATGGCAAAAATAGGTACGTCAGACTCATATAATTTACGGACTTCTTCTATAATGGAAGTGCAGTCCTTAGGATCCCCGGGGCCATTGCTGAGCATAATGCCGTCCGGCTGATCTTTCAGAATCTCCTCAGCAGGAGTCAGTGCCGGATACACGGTCACCTGACAGCCTCTTTCATTCAGGGAACGGGCAATATTACGCTTTGCACCAAAATCCATCAAAGCCACTTTTGGGCCTTTTCCCGGAAGGACTTCTTTTTCACGGCAGGTAACCTTTTCGACTACCTTTCCGGTTGTATATGCTTTTAAACGGGGGATAATTGCATCTAAATCGTAGTTTTCGTCGACCGTGATCATACCATTCATGGTACCTTTTTCACGAAGAATTTTTGTGAGCGCTCTTGTGTCGATGCCGGAAATTCCCGGAATATCATACTTTTCAAGAAAATGCTGAATAGTATCAACGCTTCTGAAGTTGCTTGGGATACGTGATAATTCGCGGACAATAAAACCATCTATCCACGGCTTTCTGGACTCCTGATCCTCATAACAGATTCCATAGTTTCCAATCAGCGGATAAGTCATGCACACAGCCTGTCCCGCATAGGAAGGATCAGTCATCACTTCCAGATATCCGGTCATAGACGTGTTAAAAACGATCTCACTGATTACTTCTCTTGCTGCACCAATACTGGTTCCTGTAAACACATGGCCGTCTTCTAATATCAGAAATGCTTTCATACAATCTCCCTTTCTCTTGTTTTATCCTAAATCTTCAAGATTGTATCACAACAGATTCTGTTTTTCAACATATACTGACACTAAAAAAAATTATGTTTTACTTAAAATAATTCTTATGGAATTTTCAGAAAACAAAAATCGCCTGTCTCACAAAACAGATTCTTCAAAATGCAAGAACGGGAAGCCCTGTTAAAAGACTTCCCGTTCTTGTTTTTTTGTAAAAAAATAATGCAGGAGATGGGACTTGAACCCACACGATCTTGCGACCACAGGCACCTGAAGCCTGCGCGTCTGCCAATTCCGCCACCACTCCTGCATTTCCTATTGACCAGCCGCTCTCTCGCGACTGCTTGATTATAATACCGCATGTCAGAGCAAAAGTCAATAGGATTTTTAAATTTTTTTATTTTACCTTATTTTCGGGTATTGAAAACACCATTATACCGTAATCATACCCAGGGCTTCCATTACCGCAAAGATCAGAATCGCCACCAGACATACAGGGGCAATATACTTGATCATGACAGAATAGAACTTCTTCATCTTAAATTTACCGTTTACTTCCACCTCTTCAATAAGAGTCCTGGGTTTGATCACATATCCAACAAAAATACAGGTACCAATCGCAGCGATCGGCATCAGCACACTGTTGCTGGTAAAGTCAAAGAAATCAAGAAGGCTCATTCCCAGAGGTTTGATGAAGCTCCAGATTCCAAATCCCAGAGAAACCGGGATTCCCAGAACAAGAAGCCATGCATAAACAACTCCACAGGCTTTTTTTCTGCTGAATTTAAACTTATCTACCACAATAGAAACCAGAGTTTCTGTCAGGGAAATCGATGAAGTCAGTGCGGCAAATAATACCAGCAGGAAGAAAACAGCGCCTACCAGAGTGCCGAATTTCATGTTGTCAAATACCTTTGGAAGGGTAATAAACATCAGGCTCGGACCTTTGCCAAGGGCTTCTTCGCTTCCGCCGGAAAAGGCAAACACTGCCGGAATGATCATGAGACCTGCCATAAAAGCAATTCCCGTATCAAAAATCTCAATCTGACGGACAGATTTTTCCAGATTTGTCTCTTTTTTCATGTAGGAACCATAGGTGATCATAATTCCCATGGCAAGAGACATAGAATAAAACAGCTGTCCCATGGCTGCCATCACCGTAGTTGCGCTGAATCTTGAAAAATCAGGAAACAGATAATAACGAAGTCCTTCCATTGCACCCGGCTGCATCAGGCTGAATGCAGAAATAAAAATTGTCATAACCACCAGAACCGGCATCATAAACTTACTTGCTTTCTCAATACCGCCTTCCACACCAAGAAGCACCGCTACCATTCCAACCGTTACATAAATAACAAAGAAAATAACCGGAGCCGCCGGCTGTGCGATATAACCTGTAAAAAACTCATCCGTAGCTGCACTGGATACCTGATCGGTAAGGAATACCACCAGATATTTCAGAACCCAGCCGCCGATCACACAGTAGTAAGGTGTGATGAGAAACGGGATCACACTGGACAGATAGCCCAGGGCTTTGAATCTTTTGTCCAGCGCGGAATATGCGCCTACGGCGCTCAGCCTTGTTTTTCGTCCAAGAGCGATTTCCGTGATCATAAGGGCAAATCCAAATGTAACCGCAAGTATCAGGTAAATCAGCAGAAAAATACCGCCTCCATGTTTTGCCGCAAGGTACGGAAACCTCCATAAGTTGCCAAGCCCCACTGCAGAGCCTGCTGCCGCCAGGACAAAGCCCAGCTTGTCAGTAAAACTTCCTCTCTTTTTTTCCATTGTCTTTCCTCTCTCCTCAAAATATATGCCTTTCTATCATACTCTGTCCCATGAGGAAATGCAATGAAATACTCAAGAATTATTGAATCTGATACAGGTTCACATTTCCCAGCGTCCTGATAAATACAGCTTCTGCATTTTCATCATAATTCTGGCGGATATATTCCACAGTCAGGTCTATATTGTCATCGATCAGATATACCTTATTATTTTTGATTATGTCTCTGTATGGATTCACGATACCGTGCTCTTCCATTTCCTTTACGAACCCCGGCATACGACATTCCCAGCCGCCAAGCCAGTAAAGATTATCCAGAAGATTCTCCGGCATACGATCAAAAGGTCCATAGCAGACAATTTCCGATACCGTACCGCTTTTTGCCAGATACACATGTTCTTTGTCCGTTCCAATGGTCTCCAGCACTGCTCTCTGACTGACCCGTGCTTTGGGAATTTCTGCAGTAGCAGTTCTGTAATCCGTATGCCAGAAGCTCTGACTGATGAGGATTCCTGTTATACACAAAAGCACCCCCCCATATTTGGAAATTTCCGTCTTTTCTCCAAGCGACTCTCCCAGGAGCCACAGCATAGTGAGGCACACGCTGAACCACAGTCCCACGTCTACCCTGTTCACCATATATCTTCCCTGAAAATATAAATAAAAATAAATTCCTGTTAAAATCAGTATTTCTGCCAGAAAAGCAGAAATGCCCGCCGCCTTCTTCTTTCCGAAAATAAGCCAGAGCACAAAAAACAGTAATGCAAGATAAGCTGCCGGCAGCTTTCCCGCATCACCCGGAAATCTCTTTATAAAACGCAGGAACTGAGATCCTGAAATATTTCTTTCCGGCTTCTGCTCCACCAGCTTTTCCATAACTTCTGCAGAAAATTTTTCCGGGTCATTAAAATTCCAGGTTTTATACAGCTGTAACGCTTCTTCACTGATCCCCAGTTTCCGATAAAGCTCCTGGTTTGTCGTATAATCCGGAAATCCGTAATCCAGAAGTCTGGATCTCATATGATTAAACTCCTGATATGCCTGCCACCGGGGACTTCTGTACATAAAAGCATCTGCTCTGTCTGCCGCAAAAACAGCCAGAAGCAAAATGCCAAAGCTTCCCACACATATTCCCAACCTTTTTCCTGTATTTTCAGGAAAACGCTTTTTCAGAGTCAGAAGAAAATAAACACCAATTCCTGCCATCAAAGCAGAACTTGCAAAAAACTGGTCTTCCCGGTACATAAAGCCCAGAAGTCCCAGCAGGATCCCTGCAAAAAATTCCCAGATACAGAAGTCCTCTGAAGCAATCACATGAAGCAGAAGAAAAACAGCCGCAGCGGCTGCAATTCCGGCAGTTTTTGTAAACTGGATATGAATATAGCTCTCATAACCAAACACACAGAGCAGGAGCACAGACAGATACAGGCCGGAATTTCCTTCCAGCCTGTTTATAAGCACATACGTCACTGCACTGAAGGCAGCCAGCAATACCACATACTGAACAATCGTATACCATGGAAGCCTTCCTGTAATCTGGTACAAAATCCGGTAAACGATTCCCAGAAGGTAATTCTGAAACACAAGATGGGCGTCCTTTACACCCCGAAGACCACTTCCAAGCTCCGCAAACACAATGTCATCATTTGTTTCAAAGGACGGACGCATGATCAGCACCAGAAGCAGCATAGCCAGAATATTCATCCCCAGAGCAGCAGCCAGCTTTTGTTTTTTATTTTTCATCTTCCTTCCCTCGTTTTCCTATAGGGCCTCTCTGTCTGCTTCTGTTTCGTCAGGAGTCTCCTGTGTTTCCCCCGGAGCAGCTTTCTCTGTCGGCTCTTCTGCTGCTGGAACAGCTTCCTCTACCGGATCTTCTGCTGCGGGAACAGCTTCCTCCACCGTCTCTTCTTTCACCTCGGCGGCTCCTTCTGCAATTACCTCCCCGGCCTGTTCTTCCGGTTCTCTGACGGTACAGGCTGCTCCGCAATACGGACAAAATGCCATTCCCATATCTACAGAAGCTCCGCAGGAAGGACATACTTTTTTGGATCTTACCCCTGCGATCTCCTCTTTATACTGACTGATCCTTTCCATACGCTGATCAATCTGTTCGCACAGACGTCTCTGCATATCCTCCAGAGGCACTCCGTCTCTGTAGCGTCTGTAGATGATCTTCCCCAGTTCCTCCATAATCTTCTGAATCTGTTTTTCCTCACCAGAAATCCTGTTTCTCAGTTTCTGTTCACTGTAAAAGGACTCTGCCTTTCCACCCAGATCACGCATTGTTTTTGCAAGCGATTCTCCCAGTCCGTCAAAAAAATCCTTTGCCATATCAGCCACTCCTTTCTTTTTATGCCTGTGTGCTTTCCAGAAGAGGAACTTCCTGTCCTCTCAACAGGATCTGCGGTCCTCCTGTTCCCTCAATATATTCTCTGGTTATAACAACCTGACCGATACTGTCATCCTTGGGGATCTCATACATGATATCCAGCATATATTCTTCCAGAATCGCTCTTAAGGCTCTTGCGCCGGTTTTTTTCTCCATGGCTTTTGCCGCAATAGCATGAAGAGCCCCTTCATCAAATTCCAGTTTCACTTCATCCAGGGCAAGAAGCTTCTGATACTGCTTCAGAATTGCATTCTTCGGCTCTTTCAGGATTTTTACCAGCATATCCTCTGTGAGTCCTTCCAGGGTAAAGATAATAGGAAGACGTCCGATAAACTCAGGTATCATTCCGAAATTGCGAAGATCATCTACCGTTACCTTTTCCAGAAGATGCGGATCGTTGTCATATTTGTCCTTCAGATCTGCATAAAAACCTATGGATGCCTGTTTATTCAGGCGCTCTTTAATGATGCTCTCCAGATCAGGAAAAGCGCCGCCGCAGATAAAAAGAATGTTTCTTGTATTTACTGTAGTCAGAGGTACCATGGCATTTTTGCTGTTTGCTCCAATAGGAACCTCCACATCGCTTCCCTCAAGCAGCTTCAACATTCCCTGTTGGACTGCTTCCCCACTGACATCTCTCTGATTGGTATTTTTCTTTTTGGCGATCTTATCGATCTCATCAATAAAGATAATCCCGTGCTCTGCTTTTTCCACATCATTATCTGCCGCTGCCAGAAGTTTGGATACCACACTTTCAATATCATCTCCAATATATCCGGCTTCTGTCAGAGAAGTCGCATCCGCAATGGCAAGAGGAACATCCAGAAGCTTTGCCAGTGTTTTTACAAGATACGTCTTACCGCTTCCTGTAGGTCCTATCATCAGCATATTGGATTTCTCAATATCAATCTCATCCATCGTATCTGTGGCAACTCTCTTATAATGGTTATAAACAGCAACCGACATAACCTTTTTTGCATATTCCTGTCCGATCACATACTCGTCCAGAGTCGCCTTGATCTTATGCGGAGCGGGGATTTTTTTCAGATCCAGCACCGGCTTCTGTTTTTCTGATTTTTTCTTTTTTGGTGCCTTCTGCTGACCCATCTGGTTCTGAAAGCTTCCCAGATCGATCATGCTCACTCCCGGCATATTAAAAAGATCGCTGTAATTAAAGCTGCCATTGTTCATCTGGGTATTCATGGTGTCAAAGCTCTTCTGCATGCAGTCAGAGCAGATATGTATATTATTGGGAAGATCGATCATCCTGCCCGCCTGGCGTTCAGATCTCCGACAAAGAGTACAGAATTTTTCCGGTTCTTTCCTGTTGTCTTCCTCTTCGTCGTGCTCATCTTCCAGAATCATATCATCTTCGTATTTATCACTCATATAAACTCCTTTCCGTTCTGTCACAGTATATCGAGTCTGCCTCTGGCATTTTTCCCGGACACACAAAAACAGAAAACGCACAGGCTCCTGTCCTTCTTCGGATACTGGAAACCTATGCGTCCATTATATCATAACCTCTGTACCTGTAAACTAAAGTTTTTATAAAATGCATGCCTTCCTCAGTTCTGTCTGGAGTCCAGAGTCACCTCTACAGACTGCTCCACATACTCTCCGTTCACCGGACGGGAAACCACAAACTCCACAGTCTCTCCGGCTGCATAGTAAGAAAGCTTTTCTATAAGATCCGTTCTTCCTGTTACAGTCTGTCCGTCCATCTCTACGATCACATCACCTCTCCGGATCCCCGCATTGGCAGCCGCATAGCCTTCTTCTGTCGCAAAGACAAAAGCTCCTGCCGGCATATCATACATCTCCAGAGCTTCTGCAGTCATGTCTCCAGCCTCAAGTCCCAGATATCCGATCTGATCTTCTTCCACCTTATCTCTGGTCTGGCGATTCATCAATTTTTCCAGGATCGGCTGGGCGGTAGCTACCGGAATGGCATACCCCATTCCCTCAACTGCATTATCTGCGTATTTTGCAGAATTGATGCCGATCAGTTCTCCCTTCATATTCAGGAGTGCGCCTCCGCTGTTTCCCGGGTTGATCGCCGCATCCGTCTGAATCAGTCCTGCAGTAGTCACATTCTCTGAAGAAATACTTCTGTCAAGAGCGCTGACCCAGCCTGAGGTAACAGACTGTCCGTATCCGAGAGCGTTTCCTATGGCAACCACCTGCTCTCCCACCTGCAGCCCGTCTGAATCTCCCAGCTGAGCAATTTTTATCTCCTCAAGCGTATCAGATGGAATATCTGATTTTTGTACCGCCACTACTGCCAGGTCGTTTGTCGCATCCGTACCCTTGATCTTGGCGCTTACCGCATTCTCAAGGTTGATATCTCCGGTAGCCAGATCATAGGTTTCTGCCTCCGCATCTGAAACATCATCTCCGACAAAACACACGCTTAAGGTTGTTGCTCCTTCCACAACATGATTATTGGTAGCTATAAGCAGTTCTTCATCATTTTCTCCCACAATGATCCCGGATCCACTGCTCTCACTGGAAAACTGCTGTGTACCAAAAGAACCGAGTCCATACATTCCAAAAAAGCTCGGAATTTCCTGAATACTGACAGAAGTAATGGCAACTACTGACGGCATTGCCGACTCTGCTACCTGAGCCACTGTACCGGTCCCTGCATTTCCTGTCTGCTGAGTGCCGTCCGCTGTATCTGTTCCTGATACCAGCTGCACGGTTTCTGTCGGTGTCTTTTTTACCAGATATTTTTCCGCTGCCATATTGGAAAGCTGAAAAGCCCCGCTGGCTGTGACCCCAAAAACAGCTGCCAGCACTATAGTTCCTGCAATTTTTTTCCCTGTTCTGCCTTTCTTTTTTCCACCTTTTCCATCTGTGGTTTTCTGTGTCGGTCCGGGGTCGCCACGATGCATCTGATAATGCCCGTAATGCGGTACAGACTCCTGCTGCACTTCATTTACTTCCCATTTATCCTGATCCTGCGGAGCATCATATCCCCAATTCTTATCATTGTTCATGGTGTTGCTCCTTTCCGTTGTCATTTTCTTTTATTTTATGACTCAAGTGTAACAGGCAATTGTGTTCAAACTGTGATAATACCTTAAAAAAACAGTGTCTCCTCTACGTTTTTACAGTTTTTTATGAATTCCAGTATCCTCTGTTCATGGTACACATGAGAATCAGTCGATGAGGCAGTTTTTTATAGCGTTTTCCGGCAAGGTAACCTGCATATTTACAGACACTCTGAAGAAAAAATCCCGGTATCAGATACCATTTTCCATTTTTCAGAAGATGCGCAAAGGTTTTCTTTACCAGGCGGATCCCTTCTCCTTCTGACGGAACATCCTCAAAAACTTCCGGATGCTCTGCCTGTGATACACCCAGGTCAAAGTTCCTGTGAAACTGCTGACTGCAGGAATAATTGTGAGAATGGATCACCTTTGCATCTGCCGCATAGGCAATGCCATATCCATTGTGTATCAGTCCTCCTGCATAAATCATATCTTCATTAAAAATTGTCTTTTCCACAAATCCGCCAAGCTTTCTGTAGATATCTTTTTTGTAGGCCGCACATACATTGGAGCAGAAAAATGTTTTAATCCCGTAAGTCGGAAGATCCTTTTCCGTTTTCACCGAAGGAATCTCCGGATAGTTAAATGTCCTTGTATAGGCTTCCACATAGCTGCAGGAAGAATTTGGAAGCTGTCTTGCATATGCCGCACCAACAGATTCCTGTGCGGTCAGTGCTTTCACCAGATTTTCAATCAGGTGTCTGTCTGCCGGAAGTGCATCCTGTGTCATAAATATCATGATTTCTCCATCCGATATCTCCGAAGCTTTTTTTCTGGTTCCGCCATGGTCAAACTCTTCCTTTTTTAAATGATGTACTTCAATCAAGGGACTGTTTTTTTCCCATTGCGGATCCCAGAATTTTTCTTCCGTATTCATGATAATGATCCGGTGTATCGGATATGTCTGTTTTTGCAGACGATCCAGCAGCTGCACAAATTCCTTTCCCGGACGATAGGAAGGAATAATAATATCTGTTGTCTTAATTTCCATTGCTTTCCTTTCTGTGAAAAAGAGACTGCCGTTATCCGTTTCCGGTAATATTTCCGGAAACGGAAGATTTACGACAATCTCTTTCTTTATACTTGTTTTAATTCTCAGGCTGCCTCTGAAACAACTTCTGCATCCGCAGGAGCATCTCCGATAACCTCTCCCGCGCCGCCATCCGGCACAAGTTCCTCTCCGGCATCTCCGCCTCCGGAAGCATCTCCACCTCCGGAAACATCTCCGCCTCCGTCACCGGTTCCCGGATCTATTGGCGTTTCTCCTCCTCCGGAGGTATCTCCGCCTCCGTCACCGGTTCCCGGGTCTACCCATTCTTCTCCGCCTCCGGAGGTATCTCCGCCTCCGTCACCGGTTCCCGGATCTACCCATTCTTCTCCGCCTCCGGAAGTATCTCCACCTCCGTCACCGGTTCCCGGGTCTACCCATTCTTCTCCGCCTCCGGAAGTATCTCCGCTTCCATCATCCGGAGCAGGTGCTACATAATCATTTGTAGTATCTGACCAGCCTGATCCATCATTTTCAAAAATAATAGTATCATCTGCTGTATTTTCATTTTCCGGTGAAATAACCTGCGTATCCTCAAGCTGTCCAAGTCCGCTGACAATCTCCGCAATCTTTGCGCTGATATCCTGTACGGTACTGGATGGTGTATAAGCCTCATCTCCATAGAGGAATTTATGAAGCGCAACAACATTAGATACCAGATCTACATCAGAAGTTCCCTCTGCGGTAGGAACGATAACACTTCCCTTTACATTTGAAAATTTAAACGCTGTGGGGAAACCTACGGTATCATTCATGCTGTATCCGATCATCGTAGGAAGAAGCTGAAGGATTTCTGTCTTGTCCACAGATGTCTCTACCATAGGGAATACTTCGTCCATAATCTTAAAGATCGTCGGAAGTCCTGCTTTTTTCGCTTTCTGAACGATCAGCTGGATTACTTTACGCTGTCTTTCTGTACGTCCCATATCCAGACTTGCAGTGTAACGGATACGGCAGTAAGCAGTAACCTGTACACCATTCAGATGATAACGGTAATCAATCTTTTCAATATCTTCCGGTCTCTCCGGCTTCTCGATAGGTGTGTAATCTTTGTCGATATCTGCAGATGTTTCCACACAATAGTTATTCATGTGTTCAATCTCTGCATAGGACATATCAATATCCAGACCGCCAAGAGCATCTACAATGGAAGCCAGAGCATTAAAGTTTACGGTTGCATAGTCTGTAATATTCAAATCCAGGTTTCTGTTCAGCATATTAACTGCTTCCGCCGGACTTTTTGCATAAGCCGCATTTGCCTTGGAATAGGTTTCTCCATATACATTCAGAAGCGTATCCCGGTATACAGAGGCAAGCTTTACATCCTTGGTATCGTTATTCACACTTGCAATGATCATCGTATCACTGTTCATACCGCCTACAGCACTCTTATCTCTGTGGTCGATTCCGAATAACGCATAGGTCGTATATCCCGTAAGCTTGGATGTCTCAGAATCAATAGAATCCTGTACTTCCTGATTTACCTGGATCTGCGTGGTATCTGCCGCCGGCTGCTGGATCTTGTCCATTCTGGAATTAAGCTGTCCGTAAACATACAGACCTCCGATAAACAGCAGGAGTACAATGATCTCAACGGTGAACAGAATCTTCTTGGTTTTTGATCTTGGTTTTGCCATTTTTCTTCCCCTTGTCTTTAATATGCGTTTTTATTTATGAAACCTTTAAAAATTGTCAGGAACAGGATCTTGATATCAAATCCAATGCTCCAGTTTTCAATATAATAAAGGTCACAGTCAATACGTTTTTTAATGGATGTATCTCCTCGATATCCATTTACCTGTGCCCATCCTGTCAATCCCGGACGGACCTGATGTTTCACCATATATCTCGGAATTTCTTCCCTGAATTTTTCTACAAAGAACGGACGCTCCGGTCTTGGTCCGACCAGACTCATATCGCCCTTCAGAATATTAAAGAGCTGCGGGAGCTCATCAATACTGGTTCTCCTCATAAACTTTCCAATACCGGTTACACGGGGATCGTTTTTCACAGTCCATGCCTTTTTTTCTTCGGCCTCCGGCTGCAGCTCCATCGAACGGAATTTGTACATCCAAAAAGTTTTATTGTGGAGTCCGACCCTTTCCTGCTTATAGATCAGAGGTCCCGGTGAGGTTGCCTTGATCAGGATGCACATTAGCAGCATCACCGGTGAAGAAACAATAATTGCTGCAATGGAACCACATATATCCATCACACGCTTCACCATGGAATTAAATGTGTTATTCAGCGGCACATACCGGATATTGATCACCGGAAGTCCCAAAATATCCTCTGTATACGGCTTGGTAGGAATAATCTTATTGTAATCCGGAATGAACTTTGTATGCACCCCGGACTTCTCACACATGGAAACAATTTCTTCCAGACGATAATATTCACTCAGCCCAAGAGTAATGGCAATCTCATCCAGACGGTTAGCCGGAAGGATTACCGTCAGATTGGCAATTCTGCCGATTACCTTGATTCCTTTGTAAACCGTGCCGGCGGGAACATTATCGTCAAGAATACCTCTTACAACATAGCCCCACTGGGGATTTGCCTCAATTCTGTCAATATATTCCTCTGCCGCCCTGCTGTAGCCCACCAGAATCATCTGCTTCTGATTCAGGCCCTTCCTGCGCATGTTCTGAAGAAAAAGAAAAACCGCCATCCTGGCGCTCCATTCCAGAACAATATTTACCACGCAGAAAATATATACCGTCAATCGGGAGTAATGTTCTTCCTTCAGCATGTATAAAAGGAATACAAAAGCCAACATTCCCAGTACATTCGCCTTAATGATATTGGCAAGCATCAGCCTGCGCCCCTGCATATGCAGCGGTTCATAAAGTGTAAATGCCTGGTAAAGAAGTAAATATCCCGGAACGATAAATACCAGCGCAAGCATATACTTTGAAAAATCCAGTCCCTTTTCTGCGGAATATGCAAAAGGTCCCATAAATCGCAAATACCACGCAATTATATAGGAAATTATCAGGACGAATATATCCATCAGCATCATGCGCCGGCTGAAAGTCTTCTGATTATCCTGCATGAATCTCTGACACCTCGATCTGTTTCATTGTATCTATCTTATAATAGTTACTTTTCAAAATCAATGTTTTCTTACAGTTTATTTTATAAAAACAGCCCCAAATCCTGTAAATACGACTTTACGCAGTCAGCCTGCGAAAGATATTCAGCCATAATTCAAACTGGATCTTCACATAGCTAGAGAGATTTTTTATCTGAAAAGGAACCTTTTTTCCCTTTCTGCTGATAGAAAATCCATTTTTTATACCTGCAAGATATTCTTTTCCCATGCCCTTCACTGAAAAAAACAGCAGCTTGATTCCAAATCCTGCCAGAAGAAACGGCAGATTCAGTACAATCTGAAGAAAGGGCATATTTTTATAGATCAGATACACATTATTCCGGGAAGAATATCTGGTTTTAAACTGATTATACCGGGAACCACTGGTACCGCTCCCCACATGATACACGATTGCCTTCGGAGCATACCAGTTTTCATACCCGTGGATCCTTGCCCGATAGCCGATATCCGTATCTTCCAGATAAGCAAAATGTTCTTCATCAAAATAACCGATCTTATCCAGTATCTTTTTTCTGTAAATAGCCGCGCCTCCACAGGCAGCAAAGATTTTTTCCTCTTTTTCGTATCTGTGGATATCCTTTCCCTTTCCTCTTGCAAAAGACCAGCCCAGAGCGCAGTAATAATTACCTGCATCATCCAGTCTGTCGCGGTCATGATACTGAATCATCCGCGCAGCACAGGAAAAAGCATTTTTATGACGTTTTATAGCGGCAAGCATTTCTTCCACAAAATTTTCCGCCACCTCTGTATCATTGTTCAGCAGAAGCACATAGGGGGCCTTTGCAGCACGTATTCCCTCATTAACAGCCCTGCAGAATCCGAAATTTTCCGGAAGCTCAATCATATGAACCCAGGGATAATTTCCGGAAACAAAGGAACAGCTTCCGTCAGAGGAACCATTGTCTACAAAAATCACTTCAAAGTCTCTTTCCGTCTGTCCCTCCAGACTTGCAAGAACACTGTCAAGAAACGCAATTCCATTAAAATTCGGTATGACCACCGATACCTCCATAGCTCCTCCTTACTGTTTCTTCACCATTCCCGGAAGAGGGCGAAGAGAATAATTCCATTTTGTCAGTGAAAGATTCTTATTATAATATGGATCTCCTTTTTTCAGAATATCGATCCACTGACAGCGCATATATTCGATCTCCTCCTGAAAACGACGTACTTTGTCTGTACTGTCCTCCGCACCTCTCGTTTTTGATTCCATATGATAAAGCTGCACATAGGGATCGTATACGATCAGTTTTCCGTTTTTCCGGACCTTCAGGCAGAGATCCACATCATTAAAAGCCACGGACAGTTTTTCTGTAAAGCCTTCTGCCTCCTCAAAGGCTGTGCGCTTCATCATCATACACGCCGCAGTCACTGCACTCATATCCTGAAGTATGGATGCTTTATGAAGATAGCCGGTTCTGTTTGCCGGCATATCCACAAACATATGCCCCGCAATTCCGCCAATTCCGATCACACAGCCGGCATGTTGGATGGTATTATCCGGATAAATAAGCTTCACACCTACTGCCCCCACCTCCGGCCGCTGGCAGATGCCCAGCATCTCCCTGATCCACCCCGGAGTTATGATCTTTACATCATTGTTCAAAAACAGCAGATATTCACCCTTTGCGTGACGAACTCCATAGTTGTTGATCGCCGAATAATTAAATTCTTTTTTCCAGCGCAGCAGACGAATCCTCGGATCTGCGGACAGTTCCTTATAATATTGAAAGATTTCTTCTGTTGTACTGTTATTTTCTACAATGATGATCTCATAATTCTGATATTCTGTTTTTTCACGAATAGATTCAATACAGGCTTTCAGCGTATCTTTTTCATCTTTATTTGGAATAATGATGGATACCGCAGGCTCTCCCTGAACCGGATACTGAACTCTGAAAAATCCCAGATCCGGTGTGTGTGTTACAATCCCCTTTACACCTGTTCTTTCCAGATGAGCCTCAATGGCTCTTTTTCCCGCATCAAACGCATACATTTTGCTTGCAGGATTATCTGCGGTAGACGCCTTATGAGTACGCCAGTGATAAAGGATTTCCGGAACATGTCCCACCTTTCCTGCCGTCTCCACGCATCTGAAAATAAAGTCATGATCCTGTGCGCCGTCAAACTCCTGACGAAAGCCTCCTGTCTTTTCTACTATGGAACGTCTCACAACAAAAAAGTGGCAGATATAATTATTGGATCTTAACAGATCCAGATTAAAATCCGGCTTCAGATGCGGTTGAAAATGCTCGTCCAGCTCAGTTGTAACCTTATCTTCATCCGTATAGACTGCGTCCAGCTCACGATCCTTTTCCAGAGCTCTTACCACTTCATAAAGAGCATTTGGTGCAAGAAGATCGTCATGATCCAGAAGCCCCACAAACTCTCCCTGCGCCATTTCAAGGGCTGCATTGGTATTTCCCGCAATCCCCCTGTTTTCTGTAAGCTCACAGATACGGATACGGGAATCTCTTTCTGTATACTTCTCAAGCACCGCCCTCATTGCCTCATCCTCCGGGCTTCCATTTGCAATGCATAATTCCCAGTTCCGATAGGTCTGTGCACAAAGAGACTCGATCATCTGGATCAGAAATTTTTCCGGTGTGTGAAATGCCGGAACCGCAACACTGATCAGCGGTTCATATTTAAAAGAGTATTTTCTCTGTTTCTCCAGTTCTTTCTCATCCGGAATATAAGCTTCATACCATGGGCCATAAGGTACTTCCTCCGGCTCAAACCTTTCATGAAGGCGAATCCAGAACTCCTTTGGACCATAATGCTTCAGATAGCGGAATCCCTTCTGGATAGTGTAAGGGTTCAGTTTTTTCAGCATACGCCCCCACTGGATCCTGCCGGCTGAATGATTGTTTTTATTCATAGCAAACCTCGGTTTATTGTCGATTTTTATATAGAATCCGGCTTTATTTTATCATTCTGCCCTCATTTTTGCAAGGCTGAACGTTTGTATCGGTTAAATCATGCCTTTTTCATACAAAATCTGTCTCGGGACACACCGCATAAAAGTGTTGAATTACCATAAAAAATAGTCTATGATAGAATTTGTAACAGCATATTATCACAGGAGTACAAACTTATGAAAATCAAAAAATTATATACCGGTATCCTGGTGCTGGGAGCCGCATTTTGTCTGCTGCTGCAGACGCCTGTCATGGCAGCGGAAGCCGCCTCCGGGATCACCACCAACAATATTTCCGGCTGGCCTCAGGGCAGCGATATTACCTCCACTTCAGCAGTGATCATGGAAGAATCCACAGACACCATTGTCTACGCCAAAAATATGGATCAGCAGCTTTTTCCGGGAAGTACTGTAAAAGTTATGACTACTCTGCTTGCCCTCGAAAACAGCCAGCTCACAGATCAGGTAACCATGACAGCTACCGGTGTATCCGGTGTTACAGACGGAGGCGCCAACATCTCGGCACAGCTGGACGAAGTCTTTACCATGGAACAATGTCTCCATGCCATTATGCTGGCATCTGCCAATGACATTGCTCTTCAGGTAGCGGAGCATCTCGGCGGTTCTGTAGACGGCTTCGTGCAGATGATGAATACAAAAGCTGCGGAACTTGGCTGTACCAACACAGTCTTTACCAATCCTACCGGCCTTCCGGATGAAAATCAGCATACCACAGCTCATGATATGGCTCTGATCATGCAGGCTGCCATGGAAAATGAAACCTTCCGCACCATTGCCGGTACTCTTTCCTATACCATCACTGCCACCAATGTTTCCGGCGGCGACCGTGTACTGACAAATAATTTTTCCATGATGAACGCTGCAAACGCCACCTATTATCAATTCTGTATCGGAGGTCGCGAAGGATATACGGAAGCCTCCGGCAGTACTCTTGTCTGCGGGGCTGAAAAAAACGGGGTAAATCTGATCGCCGTAGTTCTTCAGGGCGCTTCCGGCACTACAGCCGCTGAAGCAGGAGCGCTTTTAAATTATGGATTTGACAATTTCCAGATGCTTTCTCTTGGGGATACAGATTTCAACATGATTTCCGGTGGAAATGTGTATGTACCTGCGGGAGCATCAGCCGACAGCCTGACCACCAAAGACGGAGCTGTTGAAAACGGTCAGTATACCCGCCAGTATTTCTTCGGAGAAACTCCTGTGGGATCCTCTGTTATGGCAGCTGTACAGGAACAGGATACAACGCTGATCGATGAAAGTCAGAAAAATCTCCAGGCTGCACAGGATTTCTCTCAGGCTCACACGGAAATCCCCTACTATCTGATCGCAGGCGGCGGAGCTCTGGTTCTTTTGTTCCTGATCCTTATGATCGTAAAAATTGCAAAATCATAAAAAAGCATAAATTTTCTCTAAAACTTTTAAAAATAAATCTTGAAAACCACCTCCTCATACTGTACAATACACTTGATATAGGGGAGTAGTCAGCACTGTCCGGTGCGATTAAGTCAACAGCATGAGCCTCTGGCTCTGGCTTAATCTATACCTTTTTGATTCTGGTATACGACAAGACCTGTGTTCCTTTCTTATGGAACACAGGTCTTTTTTACTGGAAACCCACTGACAGTCAGACAGACCGTCCCGTGAAAATAATTAGGAGGAATCTGTATGGACTTTTTAATTTCCGGCATCACATCTATCACCCCCCAGCAGATCGTCATGTATGTGATCGGAGCCGTTCTTATCTGGCTCGCTATCAATAAAGATCTGGAACCGGTACTGCTCCTGCCGCTGGGATTCGGAGCGATCCTTGTAAACCTTCCCGCTTCCGGTGTACTGAACCAGACACTTGAAGGAATCGGAGAAACAAACGGTATCATCGAATGGCTTTTCAATGTAGGAATCGAAGCTTCCGAGGCAATGCCGCTTCTTCTGTTCATCGGAATCGGCGCAATGATCGACTTCGGACCTCTGCTTTCCAATCCAAAGCTGTTCCTGTTCGGAGCTGCCGCTCAGTTTGGTATCTTCGCCGCTATCGTTGTTGCATGCTGTCTTGGTTTCGACTTAAAAGACGCTGCTTCCATTGGTATTATCGGAGCTGCCGACGGCCCGACTTCCATTCTGGTATCTCAGGTCCTTGGTTCCAATTATATCGGTCCCATCGCGGTAGTCGCCTACTCGTACATGGCTCTGGTGCCGATCATCCAGCCAATGGTCATCAAGCTGCTCACAACCAAAAAAGAGCGCTGCATCCATATGGAATACAAACCGGCAACTGTTTCCAAAAAAGC